>X355_Hoffmanns_Two_toed_Sloth__coassemble_1910_pt1 | contig 40647 bp, 38 predicted proteins | sample X355_Hoffmanns_Two_toed_Sloth__metabat2_high_PE_009 | metagenome-assembled genome bin X355_Hoffmanns_Two_toed_Sloth | reverse complement strand
TTGTTTAACAAATTAGCCAAGAAATAGTTATGGAGCTTTCCTATTTTGCAATCATCATCGGCGCCATCTTCGTCAACAACGTCGTGCTGGCGCAGTTCCTCGGCATCTGCCCCTTCCTGGGCGTGTCGTCCAAGGTCGAAACCTCGATGGGTATGGGAGCCGCCGTAACCTTCGTGATGGCCATTGCGGCTGTCGTGGCATGGCTGATTCAGACCTATGTGCTGGTGCCGCTGGACATCGTCTACATGCAGACGATCGTCTTCATCCTCGTCATCGCGGCCCTCGTGCAGATGGTCGAGATCATGCTCAAGAAGATGTCGCCGTCGTTGTATCAGGCGCTGGGTATCTTCCTGCCCCTCATCACGACCAACTGCGCCGTGCTGGGCGTTGCGATCCTGATGATCCAGAAGGAGTTCAACCTGCTGCAGAGCGTCACCTACTCGGTGGCCACGGCCCTGGGATTCGCCTTGGCGCTGGTGCTCTTCGCCGGAATCCGCGAGCGTCTCGATTTCGAGGACGTTCCCAAGGCGTTCAAGGGCATTCCCATCGCGCTGATCACGGCCGGGATTCTGGCCATGGCGTTCATGGGATTCTCCGGCCTGGTGTAGTTTTCGATTCTCACGGGCACCTTTCGCCCTGCCTTGTCCGGCCCGAACGGGAAATACTTCGGTATGTCCCGTCCGGGCCGAACTGCGTTAGGCCGAAATCTGCTCCGCGATAACCAAAAACTCCGGGCGGGTCCGTCGGTCGGTTGCTTATGTGGGTTTTCTCCTTTGGGGAAGAACAGGCATAATAAGATAATGCCAGACGAGGTTACGGTCTGAAAACCGTAACCTCGTCTGTTTTGTCGTACCTTGCATGAGCAATCCTTTATTTTATAATCAGACGCTATAACCAGGCAGATAGCAAATAGAGATAGTCCTTGAGAGTCGGACGCATGGTGCAACGGCTCAAAGAGAACGGACAGTGGGACAATACGATCTTCATCTTCACGTCGGATAACGGCACCTCGACGCGTATCGTTTCGCAGATGGCCGACAGCGCCGGCGCCGTACGCCTCGCGGGCTGCCCGCACGGTCGAATATAAATACTATTGGGACGGACGCTTCTACAATACCAAAGAGGACTTTATGGAGGAGCATCCGATCGACATCGCAGCGTGCACCGACGAGGTGAAGGCGATCTACCGCAAACTGAAAGCCCGGGTCGACGAATGCCCCGATTTCCGTCCCGATATGCCCGGAGCTCCGAGGAGAGGACATTACGGGACGTTCTACGACTTTGCAGAACCCAACAACCCGTTCTGATGAACTCCATTATCTGGGGCAAGGAGCAGGATTTGTTTATTCATCGGGAGCATCTGCGGCTGGACACTACCTATTTGATTGATTTCATACTCAGAGTTAGAGTTGTTTGACAAGGTGAAATGAAGCAGCAAGAAAAGGCATGAGACCGTTTCCTGATCATTGCCCGTTATCTGCAAATAGAGTTGTAACGTTTTAAGCTGCAACTCTGTCTGAAAATGAATGGACAGCACTCCGATGCTACCCGTCCGGGGATTTTTTCACGATGCACGGCATCTGCACCGCACTGATCGAAAATCGCTGCGGGGAGGACCGTGCTGCTCCGCGACAATCGAAAACTGTCGGGTGGGGCCGTCGGTCGGTTTCTTTTGGGGGCGAAAGCTGTAAAAAGACGGGCGGTTTTTTCGTTTGTTTCGTGCAAATGGTTACTTTTGTAGGTATAATTCAAAAATCCTGTAATAGCAATGGAGGATATTATACAACTTCACGACAAGAAATTCAAAATCATGATCCCCGCCGAGAAGATCGACGAAGCCGTGGAGGCCGTGGCGCAACGCATCAATGCCGACTATGCCGGCAAGGAGACGCCGCTGTTCCTGGGAATTCTTAACGGTTCGTTCATGTTCATGAGCGACCTGATCAAGAAAATCGAATTTCAGAACGAGCTCTCCTTCGTCAAGCTGGCGTCTTACGACGGAACCTGCTCGACGGGCTGCGTCAAGAGCCTGATCGGCCTGAACAATTCGATTGAAGGCCGCCATGTCATCATCGTCGAGGACATCGTCGATACGGGCGAGTCGATCGAGCACATGATCTGCGAGCTGGAGGCCCGCAAACCCGCGTCGATAGAGGTCTGCACGCTCTTTTTCAAACCCGGATCGTACCGCAAGACGCTGCCGATCAAATACCGCGCGATGGAGATCGGCAACGAGTTCATCGTGGGATACGGACTGGATTACGACCAGTTGGGCCGCAGTCTGAAGGATATTTATGTCGTGACGGAGTAATGGCGCTGAAGACCGATCCCGCATTGCTCGACGGCGGACGCCTGCTGCCGCTGGTCGAGGATTTCTACACCATTCAGGGCGAGGGTTTCCACGCCGGAAAGCCGGCTTATTTCATCCGTCTCGGCGGGTGCGACGTGGGCTGCCGCTGGTGCGACGCCAAGTATACGTGGAATCCGAAGCTCTTTCCGCCGACTGATGTCGCAACGGTGATCGACCGGGCCACGGCGTGTCCGGCGCAGGCCATCGTCATCACGGGCGGCGAGCCGCTGCTCTATCCGCTGGGCGTGCTGACGGAGACGCTGCGGGAGAAAGGGCTGGAGATTTTTCTGGAAACCTCGGGTTCGCATCCGTTCAGCGGCGTTTTCGATTGGGTATGCCTTTCGCCCAAGCGGCAGCAGCCCCCGTTGGACGAGGCTTACGAACGGGCTGACGAGCTGAAGGTGATTGTCGAGTCGGAGGCCGATTTCGAATGGGCCGAGCAGAATGCCGCGCGTGTGGGCGGAAAGTGCCTGCTCTACCTCCAGCCCGAATGGAGTGTTGCCGAACAGGTAATGCCCGCGATGGTCGAATATGCCAAGGCGCATCCCCGGTGGAATATCTCGATACAGACGCATAAGTATATGCACATACCATGATGCTGATTGGCAGTAGGAGTGTCGTATATCCCGGAATGTCGCTTTTACGGCGTTCCGCCGTGTTTGCAGATTTGACCCCACCCCGGCCCTCCCTTAGGGAGGGAGATGGCGTACGTTTCGCCCGGTAGGCAACCATAAAATACCTTAAATGAAAATTCAGTTCGGACGCAGATTCTGGATTGTCGCCACGGCGGCTATCGTCGTCTTCACCGTTTTTATGGTGGGGCGCAATGCCCTGCACGCCGTGAAGATCAAACGTCAGATCAACCAGCTGACCCGCGAGCAGGCGTATTATTCCGGGAAAATCGAGCAGGACAGCACCTTGCTGGAACGGCTGCGCTACGACGATTTTCTCGAAGAGTATGCCCGCGAGAATTACCACATGCAGCGGCGCGACGAACACGTATATATCCTGAAAGAGTAGGAAAGGCAGCCTTTATCGGCTGCCTTTTTTCATCAGTAATGCTCGAATCCGTGCCAATCCAGCGGCTCGGGTTTTCCGTTGCGCAGCCACACGAGACCCGATGCGGCGGTGATGCGGCCCAGCGGATGGAGGGGGCTTCGGAAGCGGGCTTCGAACTCCGCGGCAAGGCGTTCGGCGTCGTCGGGCGCGGCGGTGAGCAGCAGTTTGTAGTCCTCGCCCGCGCAGGCGGCCGTGCGGACATCGGCCCCCGGGGCGACGGGGATGCATTCGACATCCACTTCGGCGCCGACTCCCGAACGGTCGAGGATGTGCCGCAGGTCCGAGGCCAGGCCGTCCGAAAGGTCCATCATGGCGTGTACCTCCGGGCGGGTTCCAAACCAGAGGCCCTCGGCGACCTGCGGCTGCGGGTTACGGTGAATGGCGGCCAGCGGGGTGTCGCAGCGTCCTGCGAGGATGTCCCGCAAGCCGGCTCCCGAGGCGCCCAGTTCGCCCGCGGCGAAGATCACGTCGCCGGGGTGTGCGTCGCTGCGGCGTTTGAGGTGGGCGGAAGGGGCGCGGCCGATGGCCGTGACATTGATCGTGATGCCCGACTGCGAACGGGTCGTGTCGCCCCCGACGAGGGCTGTGCCGAATGCTTCGGAGAGTTCCCGGTAACCCTCCATGAACTCTGCGGCCCATGCGTCGGCGGCATCCGCCGGGAGGGCTATGGAGAGCAACGTGGCGACGGGGCGGGCGCCCATCGAGGCTACGTCGCTGAGGTTTACGGCAAGGGATTTGCGCCCCAGCTCCCGGGCCGTGGTGGCGGTGCGCAGGAAATGGACGCCCTCGGTCAGCAGGTCGGCGGTGAAAACCAGCGACTCGCCGCCGCCGAGCGGCATTACGGCACAGTCGTCGCCGATGCCTTCGAAACCGTTGTCGGGAAGGGCGGCGAAGCGGGTGCGTATCTGTTCGATAAATCCGAATTCGGTCATGTATATTTCGTGTTGCTATGGACAAAGGTATCGAATTTTGCCGAAAATAGCTATCTTTGCGGAGGATTAACCTCCGCTTGGACAGGCGGCGCCTCGGCAGAGGCTGCGAATAGAAAAACAGCTGATCTATGAAAATATTGATTCTCAACGGCCCGAACCTCAATCTGCAGGGACGGCGTGACACCGGGGTGTACGGTACGCAGACTTTCGACGTGTATTTCGAGGGGCTGAAGACGCACTATCCGCAGGTGGAGTTCGCCTATTTCCAGTCGAACATCGAAGGCGAGCTGATCGACGCCGTGCAGCAGGCCGACGGCCGCTACGACGGCGTAGTGCTCAATGCCGGCGGTTACACGCACACCTCCGTCGCCCTGCGCGACGCCGTGTCGGCGGTGTCGGTGCCGGTGGTCGAGGTGCATATCTCGTCGATCCTCGCCCGCGAGGAGTTTCGCCACACGTCGCTGCTGGCTCCCGTCGCCGCGGGGTCGATCATGGGATTCGGCCTGAACTCCTATCGGTTAGGCGTGGACGCGCTGCTGATAGGTACAGAAAAATAGTTGCGTCGGGGCGGAAGCCCGGCAACATTGCCATAAAGTCCCCTCCGAGGAGGGGATTTAGGGTGGGTCAGACTTGTAAACGACGCCAACGGCGGCGACAACACCGCCCGAGAGCGTATCGAAGGATAATAATAAACGTAAAAACATATCTCTATGTATCGCATGAAAAAAACCAAGATCGTCGCCACCATGTCGGATTTCCGCTGCACCGAGGAGTTCGTAAAGGAACTTTTCGACGCCGGAATGGACGTGATCCGTATCAATTCGGCCCACGTCACCGAGGAGGGCGCCTCGCGTATCGTCGAGATCGTACACCGGGTCAATCCGGCCATTCCGATTATGATCGACACCAAGGGCCCCGAAATCCGCGTGACGACGATCGCCGACGAATACGGAAACAGCATCAATTTCCGCACCGGAGACCGCGTGGCGGTGCGGGGCTCGGACGGCTCGGACCTCACCACCCGCAAGGTGGTCTACATGAACGTTCCCTCGATCGTGCGCGACATTCCCGTCGGGGCGCGGATGCTGATTGCCGACGGCGAGCTGGAAATCCGCGTCGTGGGCAAGTCGGACGAGGAGCTCGAGTGCGAGTTCGTCGTGGGCGGCGCCATGCGTTCGCGCAAGAGCGTCAATGTCCCGGGCGTCTGCATCGACCTGCCGTCGGTCACGGAGAAGGACCGCCGCTTTATCGAATGGGCCGTGAAGAACGATGTCGATTTCATCGCCCACTCGTTCGTGCGCTCGGCCCGCGACATCAAGGCCGTGCAGGACATTCTCGACGCCCGCGGCAGCAATATCAAGATCATTTCGAAGATCGAGAACCAGGAGGGACTGGACAATATCGACGAGATCATCGAGGCCTCGTACGGCATCATGGTCGCCCGCGGCGACCTCGGCGTGGAGCTTCCGGCCGAGGTGATTCCCAACACGCAGCGGCGCATCGTCGAGAAATGCATCTGCGCCAAGCGTCCCGTGATTATCGCCACGCAGATGCTCTATTCGATGGTCAAGTCGCCGCGCCCGACGCGTGCCGAGGTGAGCGACGTGGCCAGCGCCATCTACGAACGCGTGGACGCCGTGATGCTGAGCGACGAGACCGCCATGGGCGATTTCCCCGTGGAGTCGGTCGAGACGATGGCCCGCATCGCCCGGGAGATCGAACGCGACGAGACGCATTTCAAACCCATGATCGACATGGACATGGTTTCGGTGAACCACGAGATCACGGCGCAGCTGGCCCGTTCGGCCGTGCGTGCCTCCACCAACCTGCCGATCAAATACGTGGTGCTCGACACCAAGACGGGCCGCACGGGCCGTTATCTGGCGGCGTTCCGGGGCCGCAAGACCGTGATGGCCGTCTGCTACCAGCTGCATGCGCAGCGCATTCTGGCCCTGTCGTACGGCGTGGTGCCGATTCTCCGCAATCAGGAGCTCACGGACCGCTACCACTTTCTGGTCGATGCACTGGAATTTCTCGACCAGTATAAGAAACTGGGCGACGAAGACCTGCTGGCCATCGTGGGCGGCAGTTTCGGTCCCGACGGAGGGGCTTCCTACGTCGAGATAGCCAACGTGCACAACATCCGCAAGCGTAACGACGAGATACTCGCCGCGCAGCGTAAGTAACCGCCGCAGGTTTGGGAGGGCAGCTCAGGGAGAAGGTCGCGCAGGGCGTGGCGTGGAGCATGGCCGAGAAGGTCGGCTCGATGCTGCTGGCCATGGCCGTGCGGCTGGTCATCCTGCGCCTGCTGACTCCCGACATCCTCGGATTCATCTCCATTCCGTCGGCCGTGGCGACTATCCTGCTGGTCGTCGTGGACAGCGGTTTTTCGCAGAGCCTGATCCGCCACAAGGCACCCTCGCAGAGCGATTATAAATCGGTCTTTCTATTCAATGTCGCCGTGTCGCTGGCGCTCTACGGCGTGCTGATGGCGCTGACACCCTTTGCGGCGCGTTGGTACGATATGCCCCAGATTGCGCGGATCGCTCCGGTGTTCTTCCTGCTGCTGCCGTTGAATGCCTTGTGCGCCGTGCAGAACACGATCTTCATCCGGCAGTTCCGCTTCGCGCTGTTGTCGAAGGTGACTTTCGCATCGTCGCTCGTGGGCGGGTTTGCGGCCATCGGCTGTGCGCTGGCCGGGTGGGGCATCTGGAGTCTCGTGGCCGAGCGGGTAATCTCCGTCGGTGCGAGAACCGCGATTCTGTGGTGGCTGAGCGACTGGAGACCCTGCGGCAAATGCAGTGTGAAACCCCTGCGGGAGATGGCCCCTTTCGGGTGCAGCCTGATGGTGACGGACCTGATTTCGAATTTCTACAACAAGATACCCCAGTTTTTTCTCGGGAAGCTCTATCCCGCCGCGACGCTCGGATCGTATGACCAGGCCGTCAAACTGAAGGACATGCCTGCGACGACCGGGATGCAGGCGGTGCAGAACGTCACTTTTCCGGCCTTTTCGAAAATCCGGGACGACGCTCCGAAGCTGGCCGAAAGCTACCGGCAGGTGGTGATGATCGTGGCCTACGTGATGTTCCCGATCATGCTGGAGATGTCGGCCGTGGCGCACGATATGTTCGCCGTACTGCTGGGCGAGGAGTGGATGCTCACGGTGCCTTATTTCGAGGCGGTATGTCTGGCGGGGCTGTTTTCGCCGATTGCGGTGATTGCTTACAACATCCTGAAAGTGAGGTGTTCGGGGCCGCTGATCGTGCGTCTCGAAGTGGTGAAGAAGGTCCTGATGACGGCGATTTTCGCCGTGACCATTCCCCACAGCGTGATGGCCGTGGTGTGGGGGCTGGTGGCCATCGCCTTCTGCGAAATGACTGTCAATTTCATCGCCACGACCCGTTTCACATCGCTCTCGTGCGCACGGTTCGTCCGGACGTTGCTGCCCCCGGCGGCGTTGTCCGCGGCGATGTACGTCGTCGTGCGGCTCACGGCGGCGGCGATTCCCGGCAACGACCTGCTGAGGCTGGTCGCCGAGGTGGCTGCGGGCGGTGCCTGCTACCTGCTGCTTTCGGCGCTGTTCCGGCTGGAGGCCTTCCGCGAGCTGGTCGCCATCGTGCGGCGGCAGCTGAAAAAAACGGACCGCCCTGTCTAAAGGCGGTCCGTTCGTTTTTCCGAATGGATAGGGGCTATTTGTAGACCTTCGGGGTGATGGTGCCCCGCAGTACGACCAGCGCGTTCATGACCAGCGCCTCGAGCTCGTTCTCGCCGGGGTAGACCTCGACGGGCGCGATGAAGCCGCAGTGTTCGCGGATGTACTCCACGATGGGTTCGTTGTAGGCGATGCCGCCCGTGAGCAGGATCGCCTGGACCTTGCCCGAGAGCGCTCCGGCCATGGCGCCGATCTGTTTCGAGACGTTATAGCACATGGATTCCAGCACCTTTTTGGCCCGCTGGTCGCCCTCTTCGATGCGCTCCATGACCTGAATCACGGAGTTCGTGCCCAGGTAAGCCACCAGGCCGCCCTTGCTCGAAATGAATTTCAGCAACTCCCCCTTCGTATATTGTCCCGAAAAGCAGACCTTGATGAGCTCGCTCGACGGAATGCTGCCGGCACGGTCCGGGGCGAAGGGTCCGTCGCCGTCCAGCGCGTTGTTCACATCGACGATGCGGCCTTGCTTGTGCGCCGCGACCGAAATGCCGCCGCCCATGTGGGCCACGATCAGGTTCGACTCCTCGTAGGTCCAGCCCACGCGGTCGCAGTGCAGGCGTGCGATGGCCTTCTGGTTCAGGGCATGGAAGATCGCCTTGCGCGGGCACATCGGCATCCCCGTGATGCGGGCCGCGTCGTCCATCTCGTCGACCACCGGCGGGTCGGCGATGTAGGCCTTCACGCCCGCCATGTGGGCGATCTGCGCCGCGAGCAGTCCCCCGAGATTGCAGGCGTGTTTCATCTGCGCGTTGCGCAGGTCGTAGCGCATCCGCGAGTTGACCTCGTAGACGCCTGCCGGAATGGGCCGGATCAGGCCCCCGCGGCCGATCACGGCCGACAGCTCCTTCAGGTTGAACGACTGTTCGCGCAGGGCCGAGAGAATCAGCCCCCGGCGCCAGTCGAGCTGGTCGATGACGTCGGCAAATCGGGAAATCTCTTCGGTCGAGTGGCGCAGGGTCAAATCCAACAAAGGCCGCTCCTCGTCGTAGAGGGCGACCTTTGTGGATGTTGAGCCGGGATTTATCGCTAAAACTTTGTAGCCCATAAGTTCTCGGTTCGTTTGTGTTTGGGTTAGTCCCGTATCCGGGTTTTTATTTTTTTACGGCCAGGCATGCCAGGGCTATCGAGTAGAGCTTGGTCTTGCTCGTGTCGCCGCGCGAGGTGAGCACGCAGGGAACCTTCGTGCCCATGACCATCGCCGCCAGTTCGCCGCCGCAAAGGTGGGTCACCGACTTGAAGAAGACGTTCGCCGACTCGAGGTTGGGGAACAGCAGGCAGTCCGGGTCGCCGGCCACCGACGAGCCCTTGACCTTCTTGTGCTCGGCAACGTCCTTGTAGAGCGCCACGTCGAGCGACAGCGGGCCGTCGACGACGACTTTGCCCAGCTGGCCGCGGTCGGCCATCTTGGCCAGCAGTGCGCCTTCGGTCGAGGAGATCACGTTCGGCAGCAGCTGCTCCGAGGGGGCGATGCAGGCGATCTTCGGGGTCTCGATGCCCAGCAGGTTCGCCGTGCGGGCCAGGTAGCCGATCTGCACCATCTTCTGCTTGAAATCCGGAAGCGGAATCACCGCCACGTCGGAAATGATGAGCAGTTTGTGGTAGCAGGGCATCTCGACGATCGAGACGTGGCTCAGGACACCCTTCGGGGGGAACAGCCCGGCTTCCTTGTTCAGAATGCCGCGCATGTATTTGTCGGTCGAGACCAGGCCTTTCATCAGCACGTCGGCATTGCCCGAAACGACCGATGCGACGGCCTGCTGGACGCATTTCACGTCGTTGGCCTCGTCGACGATGTTGAAAGCCTTGACGTCGATGTCGTTCTCCTCGCAGACCTGTTTGATAACCTCCTTGTCGCCGAAGAGCGTGGGCTCCACGAGCCCCTCCTTGTAAGCCTCGTAAACGGCTTCCAGTGTATGTGAATCCTGTCCGTAGGCAACGACAAGACGTTTTTTACCCCGTTTTCTCGCCTCCTCGACGATTTCGGTAAGATGCTGAATCATGGTGTTGACGGTATTAATGTGTTAAAGTTGAATGTTTATTTTACCAGGTTGTAGGTGTCCGTGGCGATCACCAGTTCCTCGTTGGTGGCGATGGTGGCGACCTTGACCTTCGAATCGGCGGCCGAGAGAATCTTGTTCACACCCCGGGCACCCTTGTTGGCGGCGGGATCGAATTTGACGCCCATGAACTCCAGTCCTTCGCAGACCGACTCGCGCATCTCGCACGAATTCTCGCCCACGCCGCCCGTGAAGATAATCATATCCACGCCGCCCATTTCGGCCGCGTATTCGCCGATGAATTTCTTGATGCGTCCGTAGTACATGTCACGCGCCAGAATCGCACGGGGATTGCCCTCATCGTAGGCCCGGTCGATGTCGCGCATGTCGCTCGAAATGTCCGTGAGGCCCTGCACGCCCGATTTCTTGTTCATCATGTCGTTGAGCTGGGCGTAGGTCATGCCCTCCTTTTCACCGATGAACGTGATGGCGCTGGCGTCCACCTGGCCGCAGCGCGTACCCATCACCAGACCGTCCAGCGGCGAAAAGCCCATCGACGTGTCGAACGACTTGCCGTCGAGGACGGCCGTCACCGAACCGCCGTTGCCGATGTGGCAGGTGATGATTTTCGAGTGGTGGAAATCCAGTCCTGCGAGCTCGGCGCCCACCTTGGCCACGTATTTGTGGCTGGTGCCGTGGAAGCCGTATTTGCGCACGCGGTATTTTTCGTAATAGGCGTGGGGCAGGGCGTACATGTAGTTCACCGCAGGAATCGACTGGTGGAACGAGGTGTCGAAAACCGTCACCTGCTTCACGCCCGGCAGCACCTTCTCGATCGAGAGCACGCCCTCGAGGTTGGCGGGGTTGTGCAGCGGGGCGATCTCGAACAGCGAGCGGATCTTCTCCTTCGTGTCCTCGGTGACGATGCAGCTCTCGGGGAAGAATTCGCCGCCGTGGGCCACGCGGTGACCGACGGCCTTCACTTCGTCGAGCGACGCGATCACGCCGTGCGCGGGGTCCGTCAGGGCGTCGAGCACGAGTTTGATGCCCGTCGTGTGGTCGGGAATAGGCTGGTGCAGTTCGAAAGTCTCCTTGCCTACGGGTTTATGGGTCAGATCGCCCTCCGGGAGGCCGATACGTTCTACAATGCCTTTTGCGAGCAGTGTGCTCGACGACGGCTCCATGTCGATCACCTGATACTTGATCGACGACGAACCGCAGTTTAATACCAGAATTACCATAAGTGCTATTATAAGTTATGTGTTTTTATTCCGTTTTTCCATTTCCGACCGGTGTTGTCGCGGCGTCCCGCCGCGTTTACAAGTCTGACCCCACCCCAAACCTCTCCCTCGGGAGGGGCTTGTCGCGACGCAACCGGGATTTCGTCCGGGTTGTCAGCCGGAATTACAGCCGGTCTGCGGGCGGATATGTCTCAAAACTTTCAATTTATCCCATTTAACTCTTCACCTGTGCTCCGATCCATATGCCCAGCGCTGCGAAAACGATGCAGGTCCCGACGCTCAGCGTAATATAAGCCGCTGCGGGACCGTAATCCCCGGCACGCAGCAGCCGCACGGCATCGGCCGAAAAGGTCGAAAAGGTGGTGAAGCCGCCGCAGAATCCTACGATAAGCAACCATCCTGCCGTAGCCGAAGAAATCGCTTCCAGCAGAATCCCGATCAGCAGCGATCCGGCAGCGTTGACAGCGAACGTCCCGGTGGGAAATCCCAGCATCGTATGCCCTGCCAACAGCCATGCCGAGAGTATATAGCGGACGACACTGCCGGCGGCGCCTCCGAGGCCCACGGCTAAAAGTTCACGAATCATAAGTTAAATATAGGCATTATTCTACGGATGTGCAAATTTAAGCAAAAAATGATAACAATCCGTTCTATTTTTTGCCCGAATAGGTGGAAAAATTATCAGAATGTACCTTACGAGTCCCGGGTTTGTCCGTCTCCCGAAACGACGTATTTGTAGGTCGTGAGCTCGGGAAGCCCCATCGGCCCCCGGGCGTGGAGCTTCTGCGTCGAGATGCCGACCTCGGCGCCGAAGCCGAACTGGCCCCCGTCGGTGAAGGCCGTCGAGACGTTGACATAGACGCACGCCGCGTCGACCCGCTGCGTGAACTGCCGCGCCGTCTCGGCATTCTCGGTGATGATCGCTTCGCTGTGCCTCGAGGAGTAGCGGGCGATATGCGCGAGGGCTTCGTCCGGCGAACCGACGGTTTTGACCGCCAGTTTGTAATCGAGGAATTCGGTGCCGAAATGCTCCTCCTCGGCGGGGCGGAGCTGGCAGGCGGGGTAGCGGCCCGCAAGGGCGGCGTAAGCCTCCGTGTCGGCGTAGATCGTGACCCGTTTGGCGGCCATCGGGTCGCACAGCTCCGCGAGGTCTGCGAGCCGTCCGCGGTGGACGATGAGGCAGTCGAGGGCGTTGCAGACGCTCACGCGGCGCGTCTTGGCGTTGCAGACCACGGCACGGCCCTTCGAGAGGTCGCCGTCTGCGTCGAAATAGGTGTGGACGATGCCCGCGCCGGTCTCGATGACGGGAATGCGGGCGTTCTCGCGCACGAAGCGAATCAGGCCCGCGCCGCCGCGGGGAATCACCACATCGATATAGCCCACGGCGTTGAGCAGTTCCCCCACGGCCTCGTGGCCGGAGGGCAGCAGCGTGAAGGCCGCCGGGTCGATGCCCTCGTCGCGGAGCGCCGCATGGAGCAGGGCGGCGATTGCCTCGTTGGAGTGGCGGGCGTCGCTGCCGCCCTTCAGCACGCAGGCGTTACCCGTTCGGAGGCACAGCGAGAAGATGTCGGCCGTGACGTTGGGACGCGCCTCGCAGATCATCCCCACGACGCCGAACGGCACGCGGACCTTGCGGATAGACAGGCCGTTGGGGCGTGTCCATTCGTCGATTGTCGTGCCCTGCGGTGCGGGGAGTCCGGCGACGGATTCCATGTCGGAGGCGATGCCTGCGATGCGTTCGGGCGTCAGCCGCAGGCGGTCGCGCAGGGGCGAATCGGCGGCCATGGCTTCGAGATCGCGGGCGTTGGCCGCGAGCAGTTTTTCCGCGTTTTCCCGGAGCAATGCGGCCGCTTTCACGATGGCGCGGCTTAACGTTGCAGTATCGATCCGGGCCAGCTCGGTCCCGGCACGACGGGCGGCGGCGAAAAGGGTTTCGTATGTTGTGTCCATCTTATTCCAGGTATAGATAATCGCAGTGTATCATCGGTTTAAGGCCCTTGCGGCCCAGGTTGCGGCGTGCCGTGGCGCTGTCGCACGAGATGCGGCCCACGCCCAGCGGCGTGCCTTCGGGCGAGAGGATGCGCACGATGTCGTCGCGTTCGAAATCCCCCTCGACGGCCGTGACTCCCACGGCGAGGATGCTCGCGGCCTTGCTCTGCGAAATGGCTGCCGCGGCTCCGGCGTCGAGGTGCAGGGCCCCCTTGGCGAAACCTTCGCTGCTGGCGATCCACTTCTTGACCCCCGAGGCGGGGCGGGGCGCCGCTTCGAAGCGCGTGCACACGACGTCGCGGCCCGTGAGAACGAGGTCCGTCAGGATGCCGTCGCGGCGGCCGTTGGCGATCACGACCTCGATGCCCTCGGCCGCGGCACGCGACGAGATGCGGCTTTTGGTTGTCATGCCTCCGCGGCCCCGCGAGGAGCGTGCGGTGTCGATATACTGCGAAAGGTCGCGGCCCGGGGCCACGCGGCGGATCACCTGCGACGCGGGGTCCGAAGGCGAACCGTCGTAGATGCCGTCGATGTTGCTCAGGATGATGAGCGCCTCGGCGTCCATCATCGCGGCCACCAGCCCCGAGAGTTCGTCGTTGTCGGTGAACATCAGTTCGGTGACTGAGATCGTGTCGTTCTCGTTGACGATCGGGACGACGCCCGCGGCGAGCATCGCCTCCATGCAGTTGCGCTGGTTGAGGTACTGACGCCGCGTGGAGAGGCTCTCCTTGGTGGTGAGCACCTGTCCGCAGGCGATGCCGTATTCGTTGAAGAGGTCGTAGTAGCGGTTCAGCAGTTTCACCTGCCCCACGGCCGAGAAGAGCTGGCGGGCCGAGACGGTGTCGATGCGTCCGACGCGGGGTTCGAGGATGCTGCGGCCCGAGGCCACGGCTCCCGACGAGACGAGGATAACCTCCACGCCCGCACGGTAGAGCCCCGCGACCTGGTCCACGAGGGCCGAGATGCGCGTGGTGTCGGGCCGGCCGTCTTCGCGGGTCAGCACGTTGCTGCCGACCTTGATGACGATGCGGCGGTATTTTCGCGATTTGTCCATTATGTTTAAAACTAACCTATTCATGTATTCCATACCGGAGGACGGCCGCAGACCGGACGAAAGCGGCGTGCCCGTTCTCCGCCCCTAAAACCCGCTTAGGAGGCGGGTTCGTATTTGTAACCCACGCCTTTGACCGTCACGATGCGTTCGTCGCCGATTTTCTGGCGCAGCTTGCGGATGTGGACGTCTATCGTGCGGTCGCCGACGACCACCTCCGTACCCCAGATCTTGGCGTAAATCTCCTCGCGGGGAATCAGCCGCCCCGGCGACGAGTAGAGCAGGTCCAGCAGCGCGAACTCCTTGCGCGGCAGGGTGATCTCCTGCCCGTCGAGAATCACCGTGTAGCGGTCGCGGTCGACCGTGAGGCCCGGAGCCGGAGGCGTTGCAGGCTCGGCGTCGGCGTCGATGCGCTTGAGAATCGCCTGCACGCGGCTCACCAGCAGCTTCATCTTGATCGGCTTGGTCAGGTAGTCGTCCGCGCCCACGCCGAAGCCCGCCAGCTGCTGCTGTTCCTCGCCCAGCGCCGAGAGGAAAACTACCATCGTGTCCTTCAGCACGGGGTTTTCGCGGATGGCCCGGCAGGTCTGCGCACCGTCCATCACGGGCATCATCATGTCCAGCAGGATCAGGTGCGGACGGCACTCGAGGGCCACTTTCAGCGCCTCGGCGCCGTTCTCGGCCGTGAAAACTTCGTAACCCTCGCGAACGAGGTTGTAACGGACGAATTCGAGGATGTCGACCTCGTCGTCGACCAGCAGGATGCGATGACTCATGGTTTCGGTTTTAGGCGGCGGACCCGCCGTGCGGGACCGCACATGGCGGATAACTTTGCGAAGATAGTGATTTTCCGGCGAAAAATCCAATAAATTGTCGTACCTTTGGCCTTTCAAATAATTCTGTATGACCAACGAAGCTGATTTCAGCACATTGGGCCTCAGCGAGCAGATGCTCGAAGCGGTCCGCGCAAAAGGGTTCGAAACTCCCACATCCATTCAACGACTCACGATTCCCCGCCTGCTTTCCGGCGAAAACGACATCATCGCACAATCCCAGACCGGTACGGGCAAGACGGCCGCCTTCGGACTCCCGATACTCCAGCAGATCGAACATTCGACGGAAGGGGTGCAGTCCATCATTCTCGTCCCGACGCGCGAGCTGGCCGTGCAGGCCGCCGAGGAGCTGCTGAGCTTCAACGCCGGGCGGCGTCTCTCGATTACGGCCATCTACGGAGGGGCCGCGATAAGCGAGCAGCTGCGACGGCTGTCGCGGGGCGTCGACATTGTCGTGGGCACTCCGGGCCGTGTGCTGGACCACATCCGCCGCGGCACGCTCAAACTCGACAAAGTGCGTTTTCTGGTGCTCGACGAGGCCGACGAGATGCTGAACATGGGTTTCGTCGAAGATGTCGAGGAGATCATGAGCCACACGAGCGACGACCGCCGCGTGCTGCTGTTCTCGGCCACGATGCCCGAGCGGATCGTCCGGCTGTCGGAGGCGTATATGCGCAATACGGAGATGCTGCGCATCGAGTCGCAGCACCTGACCGTCGACCTGACCAACCAAATCTATTTCGAGGTCCGCGAGGCCGACAAGTTCGACGCCATGACGCGCATCATCGACATCGAATCCGATTTCTACGGCATCGTTTTCTGCCGCACGAAAATCGGCGTGGACGAGGTGGCGACGCGCCTTGCGGCGCAGGGATATTCCGCCGAGGGGCTGCACGGAGACGTGTCGCAGGCCCAGCGCGAGAAGATACTCCGTAAATTCCGCGACAAGGCGGTCAACATACTGGTGGCCACCGATGTGGCTGCACGCGGCATCGATGTGTCGAACCTTTCGCACGTCATCAACTACTCGCTGCCGCAGGATTCGGAGAGTTACGTCCACCGCATCGGCCGCACGGGCCGCGCGGGGCGTCAGGGAACGGCCATCACCTTCATCTCGGGCGCCGAACTGCGGCGTTTCAACTGGATGATGCGCGACATCAAGGCCGACATCAAGCGCGAAACGCTTCCCTCGCCGCAGGACATCGTGGCGATGAAGCGTGCCAAAATCAAGGACGACCTGCAGGAGATCGTCGAGGGCGAGGCCTTCGGCGACTATGCCGACATGGCCGCCGAGCTGCTCGAAGCCTATGCGCCCGACGTGGCGCTGGGGGCCCTGCTCCGGCTGGCGTTCCGCAGCGAACTGGACCAGAGCAACTATCCCGAGATACGTTCGTTCTCGGTCGACCGCAAGGGCAAGACCCGGCTGTTCCTGACCCTCGGAGGGCGCGACGGATATACGGGCCGCAAGCTGGTCGACATGCTCAAGCGCAAGTGCGGGCTGCGGGACAAAAATATCGACGACGTGCGCGTTTTCGAAAATTATTCGCTGGTGAGCGTGCCGTTCAGCGATGCCGAGAATGTCGTGAGCCGGCTCAATGCCTCGGGCGGACGCCGCCGCATCGCCCGTATCGACCGGGAGGATGCGACGGGCGGAGGTTCGAAGCGGGAGCAGGGCGACGCCGCGGAGGCGCCCCGTCCCGAAAAGCGGAGCCGCCGCAGGGAGGCGGATGCCGCGCCGCAGGCCGAGGCGGCGGAACGTCCCGTGAAACGGAGCCGGAAGCCGGAAGCGGAGGCCCCGGCGGAGGAGTTCCGTCCGGAGAAGCGCAGCCGGAAGAGAGCCGCGAACGACTGGAGCGCGACTCCGGAGGGCGGTAACGAAGGGTTCGACTGGGAGGCTTTCCAGCGTTACGACGACGCTGCGGCCTGGGAGAAACCCAAGCGCGGCGGAGCCGGAACCAAGAGCGTGCGCCGCGGGGCGCGTCCCGTGACGACAGGCCGTCAGGCCGCGCCCAAACGTCTTGCAGCCAAGGGCCGCAAACGCTGACGACGCGCCGGAAACGACCGGAAAAACACGCCGCCATGCCGGGTCGCAGCGATTTCTCGCTCCCGGATGGCGGCGTTGTTGCATCTTTTGGCGAAATCTTTTCCGGATTCCGCATAAAATGGTTACATTTGCGAGATTTATATACTTCCGTATATATACGGGAATCAAAAACGTGTACTGAGATGGCTACTGAAAAACCGACTCTTCCTGCTCCCGAGGAGCATGTCAGCCCTGCGGCTGAAGATGTGCAAGCGAATTCCGTCGTGACTGCCGAAGTCCCCGAAACCCAAGATGCCGCCGCCGAAGCGGAGGCTGTTCCTGCCGTGGAGGAAGCCGTTCCCGCTGTGGAGGCTCCCGCCGAAACGGTTGCCGCGGAGGAGGAACCCGCCGTGGAAGAACCTGTCGCGGAAGAACCTGCCGAAGCGGCGGTTGCCGAAGCGGAAGCCCCTGCCGAAGAGGCTGCTCCGCGGGCGAAGCGTGCCCGCATCCAGCCTGCGGCCGAACCCGTGGCCGAGGCGGCCGACGAGGAGGCTGTACCGGGAGAGGCGCAGGTGGATTTCGCCGACGAGGAGGCGGCGCTCGCCGCGCAGAACGCCGGACTGGAGATCGAAGGGGAGACGGCCGAGGAAGCCGCTGCCGACCAGTTGGCGGAGGAGACGCCCGAAGCCGCGGACAAATTCGCCGGCAAAGGCAAGGAGGAGCTGGTGGCGCTGTTCGCCCGGATGCTCGAGGAACAGCCCGTGCAGTCGATCCGCCGGGATGTCGAGGCGCTGAAGATCGCCTTCTACCGCATCCGCCGCACCGAGGTCGAGGCCGCACGCCGCCGCTTCGTCGAGGAGGGCGGCGCCGAGGAGGATTTCGCCCCGTTGGTGGACGGCGCCGAGATACAGCTCAAGGAGCAGTTCAAGGAGTACCGCCAGCGCCGCGACGCATTCATCGCCAACCTCGAGGCCGAAAAGGAGGCCAACTACAAGGTCAAACTCGGTATTATCGACGAATTGAAGGAGCTGGTCACGTCGGACGAGACTATCAACCATACGTTCAACAAGTTCCGCGAACTGCAGCAGCGCTGGAAAGAGACCGGCATCGTGCCGCAGCAGTATGTCAAGGACCTGTGGGAGACCTATAACCTCCATGTCGAGAATTTCTACAGCTTCATCAAGATCAACAAGGAGCTGCGCGATCTGGACCTGAAGAAGAATTACGAACAGAAAATCGCCCTCTGCGAGCAGGCCGAGGCGCTGATTCTCGAACCTTCGGTGGTCGAGGCGTTCCACAAACTGCAGAAACTCCACGACGAGTGGCGCGAGACGGGTCCCGTGGCCAACGAATACAAGGAGGTGCTCTGGGAGCGTTTCAAGGCCGCGTCGAGCCGCATCAACAAACAGCATCAGGAGCATTTCGAGGAGCTGAAGGGCGAGCAGGTCAAGAACCTCGAGCTCAAGACCGAGCTGTGCGCCGCGACCGAGGAGCTTTCGGCGCAGCCGCTGACCACCCGCAAGGAGTGGAACAAGGCCAGCGACCGGCTGCTGGAGATTCAGAAGACCTGGAAGACCATCGGATTCGCCCCCAAGAAGGACAACAACCGCATCTACGAGCGGTTCCGCACGGCATGCGACCGGTTCTTCGAGGCCAAGCGGCAGTTTTATGCCGGGATGAAGACCGAAATGGAACACAACCTCCAGCAGAAGACCGAGATATGCGAGGCCGCCGAGTCGCTGATGAACAGCGAGGAGTGGAAGAAGGCCACCGACGAACTGATCGCCCTGCAGGCCCGCTGGAAGCAGATCGGAGCCGTGTCGCGGCGGCATTCGGATGCCATCTGGAAGCGTTTCCGCGCCGCCTGTGACAAGTTCTTCGAACGCAAGGCGTCGCATTTCGCAAGCGTCGACGGCGAACACGAGGAGAACCTGCAGAAGAAACTCGCCCTGCTGGCCGAAATGGCCGAGGCCGACGTGAAGGCCGGCGGTTACGAGGTGATCCGCGAGTTCCAGCGCCGCTGGGGCGAGATCGGCTTCGTGCCCATCAAGCAGAAGGACAGCATTCAGAAAAGATACAAGGTCGCCGTGGACGAGTTGTTCAATACGCTGCGCGGTTCGGAGCGTGACCGCTCGATGGGGCGTTTTCGCGAGAAGGTGTCGTCGTTCAAGGCGTCGGGCGACCGCCGTCTGCGTACGGAGCGCGAGCGTCTCTACAACAAGGTGCGCCAGCTGGAGCAGGAGATCGCGCTGCTGGAAAACAACATCGGGTTCTTCGCCAAGTCGAAGAACGCCGAGGCGCTGGTGGCCGACGTGCGTGCGAAGATCGACCGCGCCCGCGAGGAGATGGCTGCAGCCGTCGAAAAGGTGAAGCTGATCGACAAACAGGATCAGGAAGAACAGAACAACGAAAATAAATAGTTTATACAGTAATGAAACTCTCCAAACCCAAGTACATATTCGTTACGGGCGGTGTTGCGTCGTCGCTCGGAAAGGGTATTATTTCGGCCTCCATCGCGCGGCTGCTCCAGGCCCGCGGCTATTCGGTGACCATTCAGAAACTCGATCCCTACATCAACGTCGATCCCGGTACGCTCAACCCCTATGAGCACGGCGAATGCTACGTCACCGAGGACGGCGCCGAGACGGACCTCGATTTGGGACACTACGAACGATTCACGAACCAGCCCACGTCGAAGGCCAACAACGTCACGACGGGCCGCATTTACAAGAGCGTCATCGAGAAGGAGCGCAAGGGCGAGTACCTGGGCAAGACCGTGCAGGTCATTCCCCATATCACCGACGAGATCAAACGCCGCATCCAGCTGCTGGCGCAGACCAAGAAATACGACGTTATCATCACCGAGATCGGCGGCACGGTGGGCGACATCGAGTCGCAGCCGTTCATCGAGTCGGTGCGTCAGCTGCGCTACTCGCTGGGACACAAAAACACGGCGCTGGTGCACCTGACGCTGATTCCCTACATGGCCGCTTCGGGAGAGATGAAGACCAAACCCACGCAGCACTCCGTGAAGGCGCTGCTGGAGAACGGTCTCCAGCCCGACATCCTCGTGCTGCGTGCCGAACACACGCTGACCACGGCGCTCAAGCGCAAGGTGGCGCTGTTCTGCAACGTCGACGCCAACGCCGTGATGGAGTCGATCGACGTGCCGACGATTTACGAGGTGCCGATCAAGATGCACGAACAGCATCTGGATGAGGTGGTGCTGGACAAGTTGAACCTGCCGGCCGACAAGGAGCCCGACATGGCCGCATGGAGCACTTTCGTCGGCAAGGTCAAGCATCCTTCGAAGAAGATCGAGATTGCGCTGGTCGGCAAATACACCGAGCTGCCCGACGCCTACAAGTCGATCTGCGAATCGTTCATCCATGCCGGGGCTGTCAACGACTGCAAGGTGAAGCTCCGCTACATCAATTCGGAGAAGGTCACCCGTGAAACGGTCGCCGCGCTGCTGGGCAAGATGGCCGGTATTCTGGTGGCCCCGGGCTTCGGCAACCGCGGCATCGAGGGCAAGATCGAGGCCGTGCGCTTCGCCCGTGAGAACGGCATTCCGTTCCTGGGCATCTGCCTGGGCATGCAGTGCGCCGTGATCGAGTTCGCACGCAACGTGCTGGGGCTGAACGACGCCAATTCGAGCGAAATGGAGCAGACGACGGCGCATCCGGTGATCGACCTGATGGAGGAGCAGAAGGGAGTGACGGCCAAGGGCGGCACGATGCGTCTCGGGGCCTATCCCTGCACGCTGAAGAAGGGCTCGAAGGTGGCCGCGGCCTATGGCAAGCTCAATATTTCGGAGCGTCACCGTCACCGTTACGAGTTCAACAACGACTATCTGGAGCAGTTCGAGGCCGCCGGCATGAAGGCCGTGGGCATCAATCCCGACACCAATCTGGTCGAGGCCGTCGAGGTCGAGAACCATCCGTGGTTTGTCGGCGTGCAGTACCATCCCGAATACAAGAGCACCGTGCTGAGCCCCTCGCCGCTGTTCGTGGCCTTTGTGAAGGCCGCGCTGGCGTATGCGGAGAAGAAATAAGGAAGAATCATATAGATAATAAGATGTACCGTTTCTTGCAACCGATCCTTGTTTTTCGCCGCCTGAGGCGGCGTTTACAAGTCTGACCCACCCCCAAACCCCCGCCTCAGGCGGGGGCTTGATGCCGTTTCACGGCAAAATCGGAGCTTTGGACTGTCGGTGCAACTAATTAAAATTTGAATGGATAAAAAATCAATCATCGGCATTGCCGTCGTGGCGGTCCTCTTTCTGGGATTCGCCTACATAAACAGCAAGCAGCAGAAGGAATATCTCGAACAGAAAGAGGCGTATGAAGCCTATCAGGACTCGGTAGCCCGCGCGACGCGGCCCGCGGTTCCGGCCGCCGATTCGACGGCGATAGGCGAGGCGCAGCCCGCGGTGTCGGCCGAGGAGGCCGCAGCCGCGGTGCGCGAACGTCAGGTGGAGACGCTGGGCGAGTCGCTGGCGATGGCCCGCGAAGCCGAACTCGAGGAGTTCACGGTGGAGAACGACGTGATGTCGGTGCGTTTCTCGACCCGCGGCGGCCAGATCACGGGCGTCACGCTGAAAGACTACACCAAGTATGCTCCGCGCGGCGAGCGCGACCAGCAGATCGAACTGATGGACCCCGCGACGGCGCGTTTCGGACTCTCGTTCTACGTGAAGAACGGGCTGAGGAACATCCCGGTCAACACGCTGGACTATGTCTTCACGGCCGAGCCGGAGACGACGACCGCCGACGGTGCTAAGTGCATTGCGATGCGGCTCCCGATTGCCGCGGAGTCGTATCTGGAGTATCGCTACACCATTTATAATACGGAGTCTCCCGAGCGCGACTACCTCGTGAATTTCGACGTGCGGCTGGTGAACATGGCCCGTGAGATGGCCAACCAGACCCAGATTCAGATCGACTGGGCCAACACCACCTACCAGAACGAAAAGGGATTCCAGAACGAGAATATGTACACCACGCTGGCTTACCGCTTCCCGGGCGAAACGTCGATCGAGGAGCTGGGCATGAGCGACGGCGCCAAGTCGAAGAACATCTCGACGCAGGTTTCGTGGGTGGCATTCAAACAGCAGTTCTTCTCGGCGGTGTTCATCGCTCCGGAGAACGTCTCCTATGCCAACCTGGCCTTCGACACGGCGGCTCCCGAGTCGTCGCTGCTGAAGACGTTCACGGCACAGATGGGCGTGCCTTACACGGCGCAGACCGAAGGGTATGATTTCGCGTTCTATTTCGGTCCCAACAAATACTCGATTCTCAAGAAGGTCGACGATCCGAAGGGCGCCGAGATTCACCTCGAACGCCTCGTGCCGCTGGGCTGGGGCATCTTCGGATGGGTCAACCGCTGGTGTGTGATCCCGGTGTTCGATTTCCTGCGCAACTACATCGCCAGCTTCGGTATCATCATCCTGATCCTGGTGCTGCTGGTGAAACTGGTGATCTCCCCGCTCACCTACAAGAGCTACGTCTCGATGGCCAAGATGCGCCTTATCAAGCCGCAGGTCGACGAGCTGAACAAGAAATACCCCAAGCGCGAGGACGCCGCCAAGAAACAGCAGGCGACGATGGAACTCTACAAAAAGGCGGGCATCAACCCCATGGGCGGCTGTATTCCGATGCTGATCCAGATGCCGATCCTGATCGCCATGTTCCGCTTCTTCCCCGCCTCGATCGAGCTGCGCGAGCAGCCGTTCCTGTGGGCCGACGACCTCTCGTCGTATGACAGCGTGCTGAACCTGCCGTTCTCGATTCCCTTCTACGGGGACCATGTGTCGCTGTTCGCCCTGCTGATGGCCGTGTCGCTGTTCGGATACTCCTATTTCAGCTATCAGCAGACCGCTTCGTCGCAGCCCCAGATGGCCGGCATGAAATTCATGATGGTCTACATGATGCCGATCATGATGCTCTTCTGGTTCAACAGCTATTCGAGCGGCTTGTGCTACTACTACCTGCTCTCGAACCTCTTCACCATCGGGCAGACGCTCGTGATCCGCCGCATGGTCGACGACCAGAAGATTCACGCCATCATGCAGGCCAATGCCGCGAAGAAATCGAAGGGTAAGAAATCGAAATTCCAACAGCGTTACGAGGAGCTTATGCGTCAGCAGGAGGCCCAGCAGCGTTCGAAGAAAAAATAGGCGGGAATACCGCTTGTGATTCGGGCCGGAGCGGATTCCTTACGGGGAATGCAGCTCCGGCCCTGTTTTTGCCGGAAACACCGTAAAATCGAAACGAAGATGAAAAAGTTAGGTGTTTTCGGGCTGCTGCTGGCGGCCGCAATGCCGCTCGCGGCGCAGGAACTGGGGGCGGAATACCGCCTGAAGCAGGTGATTCCGGTCGAGGGCCGGCAGGGAATCGCCGCCGATTCGGCCTTTTATTACGTGTCGGGAAGCACGGCGCTCTACAAGTACGACAAGCAGGGGCGGCTGGTGGCCCGGAACGAGCGGCCTTTCGAGGGGTTGCCGCTGGCCGCGAACCATATCGGCGACATCGACGTGTGGAACGGGGAGATTTACGCCGGAATCGAGACCTTCGACGACGGCCGCGGGGAGAATATCCAGGTGGCGGTTTACGACGCCAACACGCTGGAATGGAAACGTTCGATCGACTGGGAACCCGAATCGGGGCAGGTCGAGGTGTGCGGACTGGCTGTGGACCGCGACGGCGGGATGGTCTGGATGGCCGACTGGATCGACGGACGCTATGTCTACGGATACGATCTCGCAACGGGCAAGTATGTGCGCAAGGTCCACCTGCGTCCCGTGCCGCAGTGGCAGCAGGGTATCTTCATGGCCGGCGGGCGGATGCTGATCTCGGCCGATGACGGAGATGCTGACCTCGAAGAGCCCGATAACATTTACATCGCCGACCTCCGTGACGGAAAATCCTATGCCACGGTGCTGCCGTTCCGCTCGATGGCCGATTTCCGGCGGTCGGGCGAGATCGAGGGGCTGGCCATCGATCCCGCGACGGACGACCTGCTGGTGCTGGCCAACCGGGGTGCGCGGATCGTGCTCGGGATGCCGCGGGGATTCTACCCGGGTTACGACCGGGAGATTCGCGAGGTCTATGTCTACGAGAAAGTGAAATAGATAAAAATGGAAAGTGCGACTGCGGGACTCACGGCCTTTTTATTTTTTTATTTTTTTCGCTGATTTAATCGCCTCATTCCGAATATTAGTTACACGGATGTAACCTACTGATTTGCAAGTGCCTTCTTGCATATCCGAAACCGTTACCTTACTTTTGTGGTAAATAATGGTAATTATATTACTAGAAGTAACTAATATTCATTTCTAAATTATTAAGGCGATGAAAAAGATTTTATGGATCATGTCGCTCCTAGCAGGCAGCGGCGTGTTCGGAGCGCAGGGCGATGCGACGCTGCTGAAAGGTGAGGTGAAAACGTATGACATGGACGGGTTCCGGCTTCATGTCTATCAGACGCAGGATGCGTTGGGCGATGCGACGACCGTCGTCGAAGGCCGCGACGGATTGGTGATACTGGAGATGCCCCTTTTCAAGGAGAACCTGAAAGAGTTTGCCGGATACCTGAAAGGATTGGAAAAGCCCGTCGTGAAGGTCGTTGCCGACTATCATGTGGGCGGTGTGGCCGATTACACCCCCGAACAGGTCGTGCTGATCGAAGGGATGTCCGAATTTGCGAAAGGGGCTGTTTACGGCGGCATGCTCGAAGGTTTCAAAGCGGCATTCGGCGATGCAATAGACCTGCGTGAACACACGGGGCATGAAGAGGTCCCTGCCGAAGGCTGTCAGATATGGGCCGGGGTTGCCTTTGATTTCTCACGGGGTGCATCGTCCGATTTTCCGGCTTCGAGCGTGGTGATCGGCGGCCGGGTTTGCTACATGCATTTCGCTCCGGCGAAGGCCCACTTGTCCCCGCTTCAAATCACGGGACCAGAGGCGGTCGATGCGCAGCTTGCAGCGCTGAAAGCCGCTGCGGCGTCGGGCTGCACGCTCTTCGTGGGAGGGCACGGCGCACCCGCAACGTCGGCCGAGGTGGAGTTCCAAATCGCTTATCTCGAAAAACTGAAATCCCTCGTTGCGGAGAATACCGATGCCGGAGCGCTTGCAGCGGCGCTCTCCGCTGCCTGGCCCGGACTGCCGGGCGATCCGGCGGCATTGGCGGCGGTATTGTACCGCTAAAACGAAAGGGGCTTCGAAAAGAAGCCTCTTTTTTCGTATGTCGTTATTTGTCGAATCCCGCCGAAACGAAGACCAGCACGTCGGGCAGCACGGTCTCCCAGTAGCGCCACGTGTGTCCGCCGTCGCGCATGCGGTATTGCAGGGGGATGTTGCGTTCGCGCATGAGCGAGTAGAAGTCTATGTTGGATTTCCAGAGGAAATCGTCGTCGCCGCAGTCCACCCACCAGCGGACCGAGCGCACGCCGTCGAGCTTGTCGTCGGGCATCTCGCGCAGCATCGCGACGGGCGAGTTGTCGGTGACGGACTGCTGGAATGCGTCGTCGTAGTTGCGCGGGCCGGGCAGGGCGTCCAAAAGTCCGCTCATCGGGCAGGCCGAGCCGAAGACCTCGGGGTGGCGCAGGGCATAGACCGCCGTGCCGCCGCCGCCCATCGAGAGCCCCGAAACGGCGCGGTGGGCCTTGTCGCCGGCGATGCGGTAGTGCTTTTCGACGGCGGGGATGAACTCTTCGAAGAAGAACTGTTCGTAATTCCAGCCCGGGACATTGAAATAGCCCATGTGCCGGCCGGTGTAGTTTTCGCCTTCGCCCGCGGCGTCGGGCATGACGACGATCATCGGCCGGGCCATGCCCGAAGCGATGGTCTCGTCGGTGATGCGGCGCATGTAGCCTTTCCGGGTCCAGTCGGTGTGGCAGCCGCTGGCGCCGTGGAGCAGGTAGAGCACCGGGTAGGACTCCTCGGAACGGTCGTAACCGTCGGGCAGGTAGACCGTGCAGGTTTTTTCCGCTCCGAGCACCTCGCTCCGGAGCGTGTAGGTTTCGATGCGGCTCTGGGCCCCGGCCGTCAGGGCCGCGGCGAGCGCGAGCAGGGTGGTGGTCAGTTGTTTTTTCATGGCTTATTCGACATAGAGTACCAGCCCCTTGAGGTATTCGCCTTCGGGGTGGTAGATGTTGATCGGGTGGTCGGCGGGCTGGGTCAGCTGGTGCAGGATGCGCACTTTGCGCCCCGCGATGGCCGCGGCCGAAAAGACCGTCGTGCGGAACAGCTCCTTGGACACCGCCTGCGAGCAGGAGAAGGTGAAGAGGATGCCGCCGGGACGGATTTGCGACAAAGCCCGGGCGTTGAGCCGCTTGTAACCCTGCATGGCGTTGCCCAGCACCTTGTGGTGCTTGGCGAAGGCCGGCGGATCGAGGATGATCAGGTCGTATTTGTCGCCGATGTCCTTGAGGTATTCCACGGCGTCGGCGGCAACCTCCGTGTGGGCGGCGTTGTCGCCGAAGTTGAGCGTCATGTTCTCGGCGGCCAGCGCCACGGCCCGCTCCGAAGAGTCCACCGAGCAGACCTCCCGGGCGCCGCCCGAAAGGGCGTAAACCGAGAAGCCGCCCGTATAACAGAAGGTGTTGAGCACCGTGCGGCCCTTCGCATAGCGTTTCACCAGTTCGCGGTTCTCGCGCTGGTCGAGGAAAAAGCCCGTTTTCTGACCCTTCTCCCAGTTGACCAGGAACCGTTCGCCGTTCTCCGTCACGATCTGCGACGCATGGTCTGAATTGCCCCAGAGATAGCCGTCCACGGCCCCGAGGTCGGCCTTGAAGGGGAGTGTCTGTGACGATTTGTCGTAGATGGCCGTGAGGCGGTCGCCGTAGACCGTGCGCAGCGCCTCGGCGATCTGCTGCCGGGCGTGGTACATTCCCGCCGAGTGGCACTGGATGACGGCCGTCGTGCCGTAGATGTCCACCACCAGTCCCGGCAGCGAGTCTCCTTCGCCGTGGACGAGGCGGTAGCAGGTCGTCGCGGGGTTGTCCGTGAGCGAGAGCGTGCGCCGCACGTCGTGGGCCACGGCGATGCGGCCGTTCCACCATGCCTGGTCGATGGGTTCCCGCTCGAACGAGAGCACCCGCACGGCGATAGACCCCACTTGGTAGTGCCCTTGGGCGATGAACTCGCCCGGGCGGGTGTAGACCTCGACAAGGGCCCCTTCGGCGAAATCGGACTCCTCCTCGGCTTCGATGTGGTCGATGGCCCCGGAGAAAATCCACGGGTGACGGCGCAGGAGCGATTCCTCCTTGCCGCGGCGCAGGTAGATTTGCGGTATCATTTGCGGATCGGTTTTTTCGGTGTGCGCAGCAGTTGTTCGTAGATGCGGGTGCAGACCCAGGCGTCGGTGGCGGCGTAAAGCTGCTGTTTGTCGGTGAGCGTCGCGGCCTCCCAGTTGCTCAGCCGCTGGGCCTTCGAGACGCGCTGCCCCAGCACGATGGCCGAGAGTTTGCGCAGGCTCTTCTCCCCGATGCCCCACTGAGGCGCGATGGTTTGCAGGTCGACGAAACCCCCGTCTCGGAAATGGCGGATCTGGCGCAACGAACGCAGGTCGCCCGCCACGTCGGCACCGATCTTGAGCACCTCCTTGCTTTCGAGCAGCTGCAGGATGGGTTTGGCCAGCGGAATCCTGTTGAGCCGGAAAAGGTAGCAGACCGTCGGCGTGGAGAGCTGCAGCAGCGACACGCGGAACGTCACGCCCGGGCGGAACGAAGGGCGTGTCTCGGTGTCGAAGCCGATCAGGGGTTGCTGTGCGAGTAGTTTGCAGGCGTCGGCGATGTCGCGCTCTTGCTCGACGAGACGGATCTCGCCCCGGAACTCGATGGCCGGGAGCAGGGCGGTCTGCTCGTTGCTGATTTTATCGATGAAATTGTTTACTGTGGTCATGCGGTGAAAATTCCCACAAATTTACGGAATTATTTCCAATAATCCGTCTTTGCCGGTGGCGATTTTCCCGTTCCCGAGCAGTTCGCGCACGGCTTCGGCCAGCCGTTCGGGAGTGCAGGCCGTGTCGGCGGCCAACTGCCGCGGGTCGGCGGGGGATTCGGCCAGCCGCCGCAGGATGGTTTCGCGCAGGGCGGCGGCTTCGGGATCGGGTGTCCCGGAGGCCCCTGCGGCCTTGGCGGCCCGTTTGCGGGCCAGGCACACGTCGCAGACCCCGCAGGGAGCGGGATCGTCCTCGCCGAAATACCGTTCCAGCACGGCGCCGCGGCACTCGCTGTCGTTAGCGGCATAGGCGACCATCTGTTCGAAGCGTTCGCGCATGAGCTGCTGCCGCCGCTGGTAGGTTTCGGGCGCGATGTAGAGGTCGGTGCGCGGGAGGCGCTCCTCGTTCAGGAAGAGGATGGGCGAACGGTTCGACGGGATGTAGCGGATGACGCGCAGCTGCCACAGCCGCTTCAGCAATTCCTTGACCCGCTCGACGGTGTAGCCGCTCCAGGTGGCCAGCTCGCCCTCGTCGATGGGCCGGAACTCGGTGAAGACCCCGTTGTAGAGCCGCAGCAGCGTGCGGATGAAATGGTCGAGCTCGTCGCGCTGCACGCGGAGTTTGTACAGTTCGTCGCGGCTGACGCAGAACATCACCCGCGCGGGGTTGTCCTGCGCGTCGGTGAGGGTCATATAGCCGTTCTGCTGCAGGAGTTTCAGGGCGCTCAGGACCGTTCCCGAATAGAGGTGTTCGCGGGCGCAGAAATCGTGGATGTTGAACAGAAACGAGGCTTCGCCGCCGTCGCCGATGCCCACCTGCAGGTAGGAGCAGACCGATTCATAGATGTCTTTGACCTTGTCCAGCGGGGGGAACTCCTGTTCGAACCGCCGCGCGATGCGGTCGCTGTCGTCCGAAGCCGCCAACAGCAGGGCGTAGGCCCGCTGGCCGTCACGGCCTGCGCGGCCCGCCTCCTGGTAGTAGCTTTCGAGCGAGTCGCACATGGCGTAGTGGACCACGAAGCGCACGTCGGGTTTGTCGATGCCCATGCCGAAGGCGTTCGTGGCGACCATCACGCGGACCTTGCCCGAGAGCCACTCCTCCTGCCGCAGCGAACGCTCGGCATGTCCCAGTCCCCCGTGGTAGGCCGCGGCCGGGATACCCTCCTGACGCAGGAAATCGGCGGTCTGTTCGGTGCCCTCGCGGGTACGCATGTAGACGATGCCCGAACCGGGGACGTTGTGCACCAGCCGCAGCAGCTGGCCGTTCTTGTCGTCGGTGCGGCGGACGCTGTACGAGAGGTTGGGACGTGCGAAACTGCTGCGCAGGATGTGCGGTTCGGCGAATTTGAGGTGGCGCATGATGTCGTCGGCCACCAGCTTCGTGGCCGAGGCCGTGAGCGCCAGCACGGGGACTCCGGGGAGTTTTTCGCGCAGTTCGGCGATGCGCAGGTACGAGGGGCGGAAATCGTAGCCCCACTGCGAGATGCAATGGGCCTCGTCGACGGCGATGAGCGAAACGTTCATGCGCACCACGCGCAGGCGGAACGCCTCGGTGGCCAGTCGTTCGGGAGCCACGTAGAGGAATTTCACGTCGCCGTAGACGCAGTTGTCCAGCGCGATGTCGATCTGACGCGGCGAGAGCCCCGAGTGGATGGCCACGGCCGGAACGGCCCGTGCCCGGAGACGGTCGACCTGGTCCTTCATCAGGGCGATGAGCGGCGTGACGACGATGCACAAACCCTCGCGGGCGAGGGTCGGAACCTGATAGGTGAGCGACTTGCCGCCGCCCGTGGGCATCAGCGCCAGCGTGTCGCGCCCCTCCAGCGCCGCGCGGATGATCTGCTCCTGCACGGGACGGAAGGCCGTGAAGCCCCAGTAGCGTTTCAGCGTGTCGTAAATCTTGTCAGAAGCGGGTTCCATAACACAAAGGTAACAAAAAAGAAGAACGAGAGCAAAACCGGCTCGGGTCTGGGCCGGTAAAACGTTCCGGCTGATAAAAGTGTCGTTACGACACCAAAGGTAACAAAAAGAAGGACGGACGCAAAACCGGATCGGGCCGGGTTTTGTGAAAAATTAGGCGGTTCGGAAAATTTTTTATACTTTTGCGAAGATCAGAACGTTCGAACTATGAAGATACGCGAAGAATACAAGATACGCGAAATGGCCGGCGAGCATGTAATCGTCATGCCGGGATGCGGCGGCGCAGCGGATATGACACGTATCGTGTCGCTCAATCCTTCGTCGATGTATCTGTGGGAGGCGCTGCGCGGCCGGGAATTCACGGCCGAAGATGCGGCGGGCCTGCTCACCGAACGTTATGAGGTCGATGCCGAAACAGCCCTGCAGGATGCCGGGCAGTGGATCGCACGGCTTGCGGAGTGCGGAATCGTGGAATGATGAGATTGAAAAAAGGCATATCGCTCCTGCTGACGGCCGTCTACCTGCTGGCGACGGCCGGGGCGGCTGTGGTCTCCCTGACCTGCGAATGTGCGGGAGGGGAGGTCCGGACGGAGCATGTCTGCCGGTCCGGATGTCAGCACGATGTGCCGGCCTGCGGAGTGGTGAACTCCTGCTGCGGATGCGAACTCCATTCGACCGAGGTCGAACTCTATGTCCCGCAAGTCTCCGACAACAACGAACGTCAGATCCGGTGCATGGTCACCGACCTGCCTCCCGCAATCGCTGCGGAGTGTCCTTCTCCGGCACATCTCCCCGTTCAGCGGGAAAAGAGCGTCGAAAGGCGGACGCCTTTCGTGCAGGAAGCCTCGATTCTTCCTGTAGGCTTCCGGGCCCCTCCCGTATCGGCTTAAAACTCCTTCGGGACCGATGCTGCGTGCATCGGTCCGCAATCAGTTTTAAACGATAACGGAAATTTTTCATGAGATTTTTCAGCTATTCAATTTTATCGCTGTCGGCCGTCATGCTATGCGGCGCCCTCCGTGCGCAGGATTTGCGGGGTGTGGTCCGCGACGCCGACAAACAACCCCTCGTCGGGGCCTCGGTTCATTGGGCCGGCACGACGATCGGCGCCGGAACCGACGCCCAGGGGGCTTTCCTGTTACACCGCGTGAAGGGTTACGACCGGCTCGTGGCCTCCTATCTGGGCTATGTCAGCGACACGGTCCGCGTCGCGGAAGGCGCCGAACGGGTGGAGTTCACGCTCCGGTCGGAGGGCGTGTCGCTTGAGGATGTCGTGGTCGAGGGGAACCTCAGCGGCAATTTCGTCAAGCGCGACGGCATCGTCAAAGGGGAGATGATCTCGTTTGCAGGTCTCTGCAAGATGGCCTGCTGCAACCTCGCCGAGTCGTTCGAGAATTCGGCGTCGGTGACTGTCGGATACAGCGACGCCATCTCCGGAGCCCGGCAGATCAAGATGCTGGGGCTGGCCGGAACCTACACCCAGATACTCGACGAGAACCGCCCGATCATGCGCGGCCTGAGCGCCCCCTACGGCCTGAGTTACACGCCCGGCATGTGGCTCAACTCGATTCAGGTGTCGAAGGGCGTGGCTTCGGTCACGGCGGGTCACGAAGCCATCACGGGCCAGATCAACCTCGAATACCGCAAGCCCACGGACGACGAACGCCTGTTCGTGAACCTCTACCTCGACGACGAACTGCGTCCCGAGGCCAATATCTCGACGGCATTCCCCGTGACGAAGGACAAGAAGTTGTCGAGCGTCATCCTGCTCCACGGCTCGATGGACACCGACGTGCGGAAGATGGACCACAACCACGACCATTTCCGCGACCTGCCGAAAGCTGACCAGATCAACGTGGCCAACAAGTGGCTCTACGCCGCCGATAACGGCACGCAGGTCCGCTGGGGCTGGAAATTCGTGCAGGAGAACCGTCTCGGCGGGATGCTCGATTTCAAGAACACCGCCGCCATGCGCGAAGACATGGCGGAGAACTGGGACTGGAAAGCCGAGGACAAGCCGATGCCGCTCTACGGGTCGCACATCCGCAACCGCAACGCCAACGGCTATTTTAAAATAGGTACGCCCGTCGGGCCGTCGGTCTACGACCCCGACGAGCAGGACGAGATGCGCTCGAACCTGGCGTTCGTGGCCGATTTCGACCATTTCAGCGAGGATGCCTATTTCGGGCTCAACGACTACGAGGGCAACCAGAATTCGCTGGCGCTGAACCTGATGTACAACCACTATTTCACCTACCGGTCGTCGCTGATCGTCGGCCTGCAGGCCCATCTGGACTACTACCGCGAGGCGCTCGCCAACAACACCCCGTGGCTCGGGGAGAGCCGCGGCTACGATTTCGACCGCGACGAGCAGGAGGCCGGGGCTTATGCCGAGTACACCTACGCCATCAAGGATAAGTTCTCGATTGTGGCGGGGCTGCGCGGGGATTACAACGCTTATTACGACCGCTTTTTCCTGACGCCTCGCGGCCACCTGAAATGGAACATCACCCCTTCGACGACGCTGCGTGCCTCGGCGGGGCTGGGGTATCGTTCGACGAACGTCATCACCGACAATATCGGCGTGCTGGCCACCGGACGTGCCATCACGTTCCTCGGCAACGACGGTTCGGGGACGTTCGATTTCCGAAAATTCGACCGCATGGAGAAGGCTCTCACCGTCGGCGGAAGCCTGACGCAGACCTTCTCGCTGGCCGGAAGCGACAACGCCACGCTGAGCCTGGACTATTTCCGCACGCAGTTCTACAACTCGGTGGTCGCCGATCAGGAGTACGATTCGGAAGCGATCGTCTTTTACAACACCGACGGACGTTCGTTCACCGACACCTATCAGATCGACTTTTCGTGGACGCCCGTCGAGCGGCTCGACATCTTCGCCACGTTCCGATACACGGACAGCGAAATGACAATCAAGCGTCCCGACGGCACGTCGGCCCGCGTGGAGCGTCCGCTGGTGAGCCAGTACAAGACGCTGCTGAACATTCAGTATGCCACGAAGTTCCGCCGCTGGGTGTTCGATGCCACGGCGCAGCTCAACGGTCCTGCGCGTATTCCGACACAGAACGGTATTCTGGCCGACGACAGTTATTCGCCCCGTTACCCGATGTTCTTCGCGCAGGTGAGCCGCAAGGTGGGCAAGTTCGACATCTATGCCGGTTGCGAGAATATCGCCGACTACCGCCAGAAGGACCCGATTCTCAACGCGGATAATCCCTATTCGGCCGGTTTCAACTCGATGAACGTCTGGGGACCGCTCATGGGCCGCAAGTTCTATGTCGGGCTGCGGTTTAATCTGTACTGACCTGCTTGGGAAGCGGCGTTTCAGACCCGAATCGGCGCTCCCGCACGACTGAAAGATGAATGTAAAACCTTAAAATAGAAAGAGAAATGAAAAAACTGCTGATGGTATGCCTGGCCCTGGTGATGGGCGTCGGCATGGGCGCGGCCGCCGAGAAGCCCGCGCAGAAGAAAACCGTGACTACGGTGTTCGTGACCGACATCGACTGCGAACACTGCGTGAAGAAGATCATGAACAACGTTCCGGTGCTCGGCAAGGGCGTGAAGGACGTGAAGGTGGACCTGCCCAAAAAGGAGGTCACCGTGGTCTACGACAGCTCGAAGAACAACGACGAGACGATTGTGAAGGGCTTCGCTTCGCTCAAGGTGAAGGCCGAGCCGAAAAAAGCCCCGGAGAAGAAATAGTCCGGCGGCGGATTTATGCATTGAAAAAGGAGAACCTTGCGAAAAGGTTCTCCTTTTTTGCGGTTACCACTTGTGGGTGAGGAGCTCGAACAGCTGGCTTTTTTTCACGGGTTTCGCCAGAAAGGCGTTGCAGCCCGCATCGGCGGCGCTGGCGCGGTCGGAATCGAAGGCGTTGGCCGTGAGGGCGATGATCGGGATCTGGGTGTTGAACTCGCGGATGCGCCGCGTGGCCTCCAGTCCGCCCATCACCGGCATCTTCATATCCATCAGCACGAATGAGAACTGCTCGTTGCGGATTCTCTCGACGGCTTCCACACCGTTTTCCGCGCGTATGAGGTCGTAATCTTTCAGGATGTGCCGCACCAGCGAATAATTGCTGTCGTTGTCCTCGGCGACCAGAATCCGGATTTTCCCGCTGCCGGTATCGCCCGGTGCGGACTGCGGCCCGGACAGGTCCGGAGCGGGCGTCTCCTCCGGCGTCTGTATCTCGCAGGGAACCCATGCCCAGAAGGTCGAGCCGACGCCCGGTTCGGATGAAAAGCCGACCTCGCCGCCCGCGGCTTCGACGATGGCCTTGGAGATGGCCAGTCCGAGACCCGTGCCCTGCGCAAACTCGTTGAGTTTCTGAAAACGCCCGAACACCCGCTCCTGCAGCTCCTGCGGAATGCCGGCCCCCGTGTCCTCGACATAGAACCGGACGCCGTTCTTTTCGATGCTGTATCCTATGTCGATATGTCCGGACCGGGTGCATTTCACCGCATTGGTCAGGTAGTTCATCCACACCTGCTTGAGCCGGTTCCTGTCCAGGAAAATCCAGCAGTCGGGGCATTCGCCGGATATGTGCAGCTCGACCTCGGGATTGGTGACTTTCGGCAGGATCATCGTGTGGAGCTCGCTGCAGACCTCGGCGAGGTTGAATTTCTCGGGTTTGCGCTCCAGGATTCCCGACTCGATCTTCGAGAGGTCGAGAATGTCGTTGATCAGCCGCAACAGCAGTTCGTTGTTGGATTCGATGATGCTCTGGTACTCCGCCTTCTCCTCCGGGTCGTCGCAGTCGACCAGCAGTTCGGAGAATCCGACGATGGCGTTGAGCGGCGTGCGGATTTCGTGACTCATGTTGGCCAGGAAGGCCGATTTGAGCCGGTCCGAAAGTTCGGCCTGCTCTTTCAGCTCGGTCAGCCTGCGGGCCATCTCCTCCCATTTCGTGTTGTTGAGGTTGATGCCCGTGTAGCGGGTGACAGCCCCCTTCTTGTTCCGTTCGACCGGGATGCCTGAGACCACCAGGTTCTGCCAGTCCGGGTCCCATTTGGTCCGGGAGCGGTATTTGAAACTGAAATCCTTGTCCGTTCCGGCGAGCATGAAATCGACGTATTTGCGAACGGTCGCCTCGTCCTCGGGGTGCGTGGTGGCCAGATACTCTTCGGGGGTGATCGCCTTTTCGGAATGGAAATCGTTCACCGGGTCGTTGAACGACTTGAACTGCCGGCTCTGAAGGTCGAAATCCCAGTAGGACATACCGACGTTCTTGAACGTGAGGTCCATCTTGTAGTTCCGTTCCCGCAGCTCCTCGTCCAGCTGGTGCTGCTTGGAGATGTTCTGCCGGAATCCCGTGAAGCGGATGACCTCGCCGTGCTCGCCGAACTCGAAGGGGACGCCGACGATGCTGTTATACTGCCACGACTCGTCGTATTTGGTCTGGAAGCGGCACGTGAAATCGATGTTGACCTTCCGGCCCGACGACATCGACTGGATGGCGTCGTAAACCGCCGAACGGTCTTCGGGATGGACGACGTCGAGGTATTCCGCGACCGTTACCAGCCGGTCGCTGACGAAATCGTTGACCGGATCGTTGTAAGATTTGAATTTTCCGGTCCGCACGTCGAAATCCCAATGAACGATGTTGCTGACACGCATGGCCAGTTCGCGCTTGGCGAGCAGGTCCTGGGTGCTTTTCGCCATTTGAATTTTTTCGGTCACGTCCATCTGCGTGCCCACGATCAGCTGCCTGCCCCGGAGTTCGGAAGAGAGGCGCATGCGGCTTTCGTAATGGCGGAACTCCCTGTCCTCCCGGGCTGCGATGCGCAGGGTGATCTGCCCCTGCCGGAGCTCCTTGTCGATGAGCCGGGCGAAAAGCGTCGTCAGGCGCTCCCGGTCTTGCGGATGCACATGCTCCAGCAGGGTCTCCATGGTGGAGAAATGTTCCACGAAGGACGACCCGTAAAGGGAACTGAAGGTCTCCTTCTGGATGTCGTAGACCCATGAGGACATATTGGCCGCGTCCATGGCCATCTCCAGATTTTTCTTGTCTTCGCCCGTGCGGAACTCCTCCTCTTTGGTCTCCGTCACGTCATTGGTCAGCAGGATATGACCGATGATCTCCCCGTTTCCCCCCCCCACATGGTCACGATTTTCACCTGATAGATCATCGAGTTTTTGTTGTGGGAGGTATAATAGGCGTCGCTGTTGATCTTGTCGAAATCGTATTCGAACTCCAGGACGATCTCTTCGCCGGCCCTGATTTTAACCAGGAGCTCCTCGTCGACGTATGGGCTTTTGAACAGGTTGACCTTGTCGATGACCGCCGATTGGTCGTCGACGCCGTACAGACGCAGCGCATGATTGTTGATACTGCGTAAAACGCCGTCGGCATCGTAAATTTCGATGCCGACCGGGAGTTGGGCGTAGATGCTCTCGGTGAACAGGCGTTGTTTCTGGATAAGTTCGGTCAGTCCTTTATCAAAGGACATTCTGTGGCTTTGGGAAGAAATCATTTCGGGGTGCTTTGTGGTTACTTTATTTTTGGCAACGCACAATCCACAGGTCCTGACGCTGGCCTGCACAATGTCCTTTGCACGGAGTATATACAAAAGTATAATAAAAAAACGGGATTCCGCAACCGATAAGGGATAAAATTGTCCGCGGCAGGTGCTTTTCTGAAAAAAGATCCGCGGCGCGTTTTCTGCCGTCGTCGTCGGATGGAATTTCCGGCACGGCCTGAAAATAAGTTGCGACAGACCTTTCGGTTCGCCGCAACGTTATTTCCGGGCTTTCAGGCCGTTGTCACTCCATCGGGCGGACCCGGATGTCGGTCAGCCCCTCGGTCTCGCGCACCAGCCGGCCGATGTCGGTCTTTTCGTCCACCTCGCCGTAGTGGTAGGGGTAGAAGATCGCCGGGCGGATCGCCTTCACGGCCTCGACGGCCTGGTCCACGGTCATCGTATAGGGTTGGTTGACCGGCAGGAAGGCGATGTCGATGTCGCGCAGCGCCCGCAGTTCGGGCGTCGGCTCGGTGTCGCCCGCGATGTAGATGCGCGTGCCGCCGAGGGTGAGGATATAGCCGCAGTCCTCGCGCTCTTTGGGGTGGAACTGCAGGTGTCCCGGTGTGGTGTTGTAGGCCGCTACGGCCTCGACTTTCACCCAGTCGCGCGGCACGGCGACGCTGCCCGGGCGCATCGTGTAGCAGTTCATCTCGAAGGCTTCGGCCGAGGTGCGGTCGCAGAGAATTTCGGTCTCGGGCGTGAGCAGCTTCTCGACCGCCGCGACGTCGAGGTGGTCGTAGTGCGAGTGGGTGATGAGCACGATGTCGGCTTTCGGCAGCGCGGCATAGTCGGCATTGGCGCTGACGGGATCGACGTAGATGTATTTGCCGCCCGCGGCGATCGACAGCGAGGCGTGTTTGAAGAAGGTGAGCGTGAACTGGCTGCCGTCGCGTGCCGTGATCTGGTCCGACGGATACTCGGGGGCCTTTGCGCGGCCGCATCCGAAAAGTGACAGGATTGACATAAGCGTAATTGCGATTGGTATGCTGGTTTTCATGGTTTTTCGGGGTTGAGGCCGGATTTCGGCGAACGGACGGTCGGCCGTCTGCGTGTCGCCGCTTGGATAAAGATACAAATTTGCTGCGAAACAGCCAAATCGAAGGTTCCGTATCTGACTTTTTTGTATATTTGTGAAGACAATGCAATTTTTTTTCGGCTCCGACGCAGTATATTGCGAACGGAACCGTTTATTAAGAGAAATTAACTAAGCACATAAGCATGAATAAACTTTTTGCAACGATTGTACTGGCGGCTTTCGCGCTGTCGAGCTGTATCAAGGAGGATGACAGCTATAAGGAGAGACTGCCGGTATTGCCCGGGGAGACTATCTACAACATGACCATGACGCAGAACAGCATTGCCTCGCAACCGGCCAATGCGGGTATGCGGCTGGCCCTGCTGGTGGCTGAGGCCCGGTTCCAGAATGCCGACGATCCCGCAACGGAGATCACTGCAGAGATGCTCTCCAGTCTGACGCTTGAGAATGTCACGCTGAGAACCCGCCTGTTCGGCACGGATTCGAAGATCGAGGCGGCCGAGGGCGGTTTCAAGATCACCTACAGCGAATCGGTCCAGCAGGCCGACGGTTTCTATCTGAAGGGCTCCGTGCTGGTGAAGACCAACGGCGCCGAGCAGTTGAAGGATGCCACGTCGGCAAATCCGTGGCAGGTCGTGCCGCAGGAGCTGAAAGTGATTGCCTATTCTCAATACGGCGATAAGCAGACGGTCAATGTGGAGAGCGGTTCGACGACGTTGTACAGCGATGGCAACGGACAGTATGTGATTTCGTTGAACTCCATCCGCGCCAATATCGGCGAGAAAAGCTTTTATTCGGACTGGAGCGGCACCCTTTACCTGAGTGCCGAAGATGACGATCTTATCTATTCGAAATGCAAGGGGAAGGATTTCAAGGTCTACAGCGATAGCTACAGCTATCCTTCAGGGGATTCGATCTACTCCTACGACGGATCGCAGAAACTCGCGCTGAGCTATCAACTGACCGACGGCGTTTTCCGGGGGATGACCATCATCGAGGGAACGCAGGAGTGCAGTTTCGTGAACAGGTGGGAGTACGACACCGCGGCTTATCCTTCGGGAGATGTGAGGTATGTGTGGTCGAACAACGGCAATACCATCTACCGCAAGATTTACTACAACAATTACGTCTATCCGAAGGACTGATATTCAGACGCTAAAACAGCGGCGGCCCCCGAAAGGGCCGCCGTTTTTTTATGCCTTGCGGTCGAGCCGCATGACCGAAGGGATGGAGAAGCCCACCAGTCCGATTGCGCAGATGACGGTCCCGGCGATGACGAACGTATGCGTCAACCCCACGTGCTCGGCGAGGAATCCCGTGCCGAGCAGTCCGAGGGCCGCGGGCAGCAGTCCGAAACTGCGGTAGAGCGACATGACGCGCCCCAGCACCCCGGATTCGATGCGGGTCTGGACCACGGAGACGAACGACGCGTTGAAGACGCTGCTGGAGATCCCGGCCGCCGCCGTGAGGAGTGCGAACCAGAGGAATCCCGCGGGCGACAGCAATCCGGACAAGGCGAACGAGAGGCCGACGGTCAGGTACATCAGGTTGACCAGCACGATGCGGTTGACCCGATAGGTGCGGGCGCCCATGACGGCGCCGCCCAGAAGTGCCCCGCCGCCCCAGACGATCTCGATCAGGCTCATTTCGTAGGTCCCGCCCCCGAAGTGCTGGAGCGTCATCAACGGGAACATCACCCCGACGGGCATGATGAAGAACCAGACGGCGATGGAGAGCGTGAAGAACCAGCCCATGCCCGGAATGGCGTGCATGGCCGAGAAGCCTTCGCGGAATTCCCGCCACAGGCCGGGCTTGCGGGTCGTGTCGCGTGTCGGGTTGGGGATGCGGACGAAGAGCAGCGACGTGCAGGCGATGGCGGCTCCCGCGACATCCAGCAGCAGGATGTTGCCGATCGAGGTGAGGTTGATCAGCAGCGCCCCGAGGGCCGGGCCCGCGATGCTCGACAGCGAGGCGATGATCTGGTTGATCCCGGCGATGCGCGTGAGCTGGGACTGCGGGGCCAGCAGCGGGACCGAGGCTTGCATGGCGGGCATGTGGAAGGCCGAGCCCGCCGAACGGCAGGCCAGCAGGATGTAGATATGCCACATCTCGGCCACCCCGGCCCAAAACAGCGCCGCCAGCGCCAGTGTGCAGAGGGCGATGAAGCTGTCGGCGAGGATCATCGTGCGTTTGCGGTCCCAGCGGTCGACATAGACCCCGACGAAGAGGCCCAGCAGCGATTGGGGCAGGATGCCGGCAATGGCCGCGAGCGCCAGCACCTCGGCCGAACCGGTCTCGAGGCTCATCCAGAAGATGATCGAGTAGGCCACGACCTCGCTGCTGAGGATCGACGCCAGCTGCCCGCTCCAGATTATGGCGAATGTCTTTTTCCAGGTCTCCATCGTGAATCGGTTTTGTGCCAAAAAAGGCGGACACCGAGGTGGTGTCCGCCGCTAAAACCCCTCCGGGGAAGGGCTATTTAACTGCTTTAACTATTGCCTCGAATGCTTTCGGCTCGTTCATTGCCAGGTCGGCCATCACCTTGCGGTTGAGGACGATGCCTTTGGCGTTGAGCTTGCCGATAAATTGTGAATAGGTCATTCCCTGGTTGCGGACGGCGGCGTTGATACGCATGATCCACAGCGAACGGAATGTCCGCTTCTTGAGGGCGCGGTGTGCGTAAGCATAGCACAGACCCTTTTCGACCGTATTTTTCGCAACGGTCCAAACGTTTCCCCTTGAACCAAAGTTGCCTTTGGCAAGTTTCAAAACTTTCTTCCGACGTGCGCGTGATGCGACTGCGTTTACTGAACGTGGCATACTGTAAAGTTTTTGGAGGACTGCCAGCGATACGGTTCTCCCGCATTCTTTGGGGCTGGTTCGTCCCGATTAATAAAATGCTGCGGGTTAATTACTTAACGAGCAGGTTCTTGATTTTGGCCTCGTCGGCCGCAGAAACGATACCCGAATAGCAGAGGTTGCGCTTCTGTTTCGTCGTCTTTTTGGTCAGGATGTG
>X355_Hoffmanns_Two_toed_Sloth__coassemble_1906_pt1 | contig 41463 bp, 31 predicted proteins | sample X355_Hoffmanns_Two_toed_Sloth__metabat2_high_PE_009 | metagenome-assembled genome bin X355_Hoffmanns_Two_toed_Sloth | reverse complement strand
CAAATACGGCTACTTTTTACTGTCAGCCGATTTATTCATCCGTTTCCGCTGTATGCCGCCTGAAAGCCCATAAAATCCATTTCGAAGGTTTGACAATTCATTTTTCGCTCATAAATCTGCGAGCTGCGGAGGACGCTTGTTTTCCAGACCGGCAATATACCCCCGTTCCCGGTAAAGCGCTGTTCATATCCGCACCCGTCCGCACCATATGATTTCTTACCGTGCCAATGAGGATTATACATATGTTATTTCCTGCCTGCTATTGCAAGATACGCTCTGCAAAGGGTGAATATTTCGTGGAGGGCAGATTTTTCAGCAACAGTCCTCATTTGTCACTTCCGCACCCGACAAATACTGTAAAACCTGGCTTGGCAAGGAACTCATTTTTCGGCGGATGGTGTAACATGGGCATTGTAGATTGTGAAATCACAGGTTGCATGGCATTGCATTCTTGCAACGCCGCCTATCCTGCAATAATGCAATATGTCGGATGATGCATTGCTGCGTTGTGTCCTGCATTATGTCATTGCACTGCATCCTTGACGCCTGCATTGTATCCCTGTAATGCCGCTTATCCTGCATCCATGCAATATGTCTGATGATGCATTGCTGCATTGTGTCCTGTGTTATGTCATTGCATTGCATCCCTGCCCGCAACAATAGGGTCTTAGGGCATTGCAGCGGTAAAATAAGCCGCACTCCCTGCTTTCAGGCCGTCTAAACCTCCTGTCCGAAGATATTTATCACCATTTGTCTGCTTTTGTCACCATCAAACCCTATTGATAGGTCGTATTTTGTCCCTACTTTTGCCGTGTCCTTCGAGATGCTTAACACCGGTGCAGGAGACATCCTTTCCAAAAGTCGCTTCCGAACTCCCTTTGCGGGAGTCGCGGAAGCTCCCTGCAGAGCGCATTTCCGCAGGGAGCCGGATTCTTCAGGCTCCCTGCGGTCCGCTTTTGGAGAAATCCTCCGAAATTTCCCTTTCACCTCCGGGTAAATCCATGTTCAAGCAAACTTCATTTTCGTTACAACAAAGTAACGGCAAGTTGTGTTTCGGGACGCCCGGAATAATTCGGGCGTCCCGAAACTCCTCGCCGCAGGCTCGGAGAGCTCTTTACTCCGAAGCCGTGAGCTAAGTAAAGAATGGAATTAATAAGACTAAGATTGAACTTTTCATACGCCCGTTTCTTGACGGGCGTATGCTGGAAGCTCGGTCACGCTTCCGGCCCATTTCGGGACTGAAACGTATCACGCTCTGGAAGGGCGATGTATAATTCGTATCTTACGGGATTCTTATTATAGTATTACGTTAGGTGATTATTATTGAATTCGTCCGTCTTCCATCCGTATGATCCTTCCGGTTTGTTCGGCAATTTTTTCGTCATGGGTAACCATTATGATGGTAACGCCTTCGCGGTTGAGTTGTTTGAGGATATCCATAATTTCTATTCCCATTCGACTGTCCAGATTTCCAGTTGGCTCGTCGGCTAACAAAATCTCAGGAGCACCCATTAATGCGCGTGCTATTGCAACTCGTTGACATTGTCCACCAGAAAGTTGGGTCGGAAAATGCTTCATTCGATGTCCCAAGTCAACTTTAATCAGCATCTCCTCTGCTCGTTTGCGAATTTCGCTCCTGCTTGGTGCTCCCGAACGATATAACATCGGTAAGGTGACGTTATCCAATACGTTCAGAGCCGGAATTAAGTGAAAACTTTGAAAAATGAAACCGAGTTTTTTATTCCGAAATTGGGATAATTGTTTGTCATTCATTCCATGACATAAAATGCCGTCGATAAAAAGTGCGCCACTCGTGGGTTCATCAAGTAACCCTATGATATTGAGCATTGTCGATTTTCCACACCCTGATGGCCCCATGATTGAGATGAATTCACCTTTATTGACCGTAAGATTGATGGCATCCAAAGCCTGGGTTTGTACTTCGCTGGTATAAAATGTTTTGCTTATATTTTCGAGTGTAACCATGGTTAGAGAGTTTTAGTTTAGAGATATTAAAGTTCTATTTATTCTTGATGAAGGATTTCCGCCGGGTTGGTCTGCGCGATCTGCCATGCCGGATAACAAGCACTGAATAGCGAAAAAAGCAACATGCTGCCTAATGCGACTACCAAAGCCAACAGATGGGTAAGGCTAAAACTGAAGACAATCATTGATAGTAAAATACCCGGTACAGAAGCAGATAAAGTTAACACAAGGCTCTGAAGAATTACCAATCTCATCAGGGCTGATTTGGTAGCTCCCATGGCTCGATGGAGACTGAATTCCTGTATGCGTTTTTGGGTATTGAGCACCAATAACCCCAAGGTTCCGATAAAAGCAAAAATAACTAAGAACAGGGTGGGGATAGCAATCAACTTCAGTCTTGATGTGACTGAAAACATGGCTTGTTCTTTATATACACCCATGTCTTTTGCTCCGAAATCTATCTCACTGAAATAGGGAAGCAGACGTTTGCATTCTCGGTAACTTAAATTGCAAAATTCTTCTACATAATCCGGCTCAATTCTGGCGCATATTTCTCGATAGATCTGAAATAAATCATCCTCTCTTTTTTGGAGTGGAAGGATAATAGTGGGTGCTGCTGAAGTGAAAACATCTTCTTTAATGCCGGAAGCGATGCCGACAATCGTATAGGGGAAATTACGACTATCGTAAATGCGGGTTCCGATCAGTTTTTTTCCGGCATCCACCTCATCTACCAGTTGTTGAGTTATTACTGCTGGCCAGCTTCCGTCTGGTAATGCATGCAACCACTCGCCCTCCGTGATTTCAATTTTGAATACCCGTTCGGCACTAATGTCTGCTAATTTTCTGTGTACATAGTATTTGCGTCCGGATATCGTAATGGAGTCCGCCGAATAATATTCGGGTTCCCGGAAATAGGGTACTAACGACCTGCTTTCGGAAATGCCTTCTACATGCTCCCACTGTCGCATATTCTCTAATATGGCATCCAAAGAGCGATTTAACTCTTCGCGTTTATTCATTTCCAGTTTTCCTTCGGCCATATATCCGAGTGAAACCACATTTTCGGTATCCAGCAGTCCCGGCTCATAGTATTTCTCGAGCATATCGAACAGGGAGACCAGACAGATCATCAATACGATGAAAACTAACATCTGCTCGATAAAGATACCTGCGAAATACCGCTTGCTGTTCCATAAAAAAGTAAGTAAATACTTAATCATTGTTACCTCCTTTCAGCATAAGGGAAATATTCTTTTTTGCAGCCATATAAGCTGGAATGCCTCCTGATATGAGTGAAAAAATAATTCCAGAACAGATCAAAACAAGAACATTGATGATCGGGATCGGACCGGACAGGAGTGTCGCCCCGGTTCCATCTGCTGAACTTCTGAAAAATAGAGATTCGGCAAGATTTATGATTGGATGAGCCATGGCTATGCCTGCTGTAAATCCGATTCCTACGAGAATAAGGCTTTCGGTCATAATCATATATAATATGGTAGCTTTAGTCGCTCCACAAGCCCGGCGGACAGCAAGTTCCGATATTCGGTTTTGGATGCCGGATTCACTCAATGTAATAATGTTGATGGCCGGTATTAATAATAGTAGAGAGACGATGAGACTTACTCCGACAAATAAACCGTTGTTGCCGTAACGAGCCAACCGTTGTTCTTTGAGTGTCGTAAGTTCATCAATGGAAAGATCTAGCTCCATACCCCGATTTTTATAGAATGTTTTCAAGGCAAAGAGCATGTCTTGTTTAAATTCCTCTTTGGGAATATTTTTCGGAAACAGAATGTCTATTGTATAAACAGTCATTCCTGACGGCATAAATTTGTTGACTGAATAAGGTAACCAGATGCTGGCTATTTCTTTTACAGTTGAAAAGACCGAATAATCCTTGACCACGCCGATGACCTTGTAATGATTCCCTTGTATTTCGAGCTCTTTGCCTAAAGCAGAGACATTCCCGAAATATTTTCTGGCGATCTTTTCCGTGATGACCGCCATTTTTTCTACATCCCAAGTTTCTTCTTTTGTAAACGCCCGCCCATCGATAAATTCAAAATCATTTAGTATAAAATAATCGGAGTTAACGAAGGCTACGGATGATGGGAACATTTTGTCTCCGATAAAGACTGATGTAAATTCGGTATTACTGATTGCACAGGATTCATAATTCCGGAGTCCTCTCAGGAATGTTTCCAAATATGGAGCCGGAATGCCATCGAGATATCGGCCCTGGGTATCGTAAAATTCATCGCAGAAGCTGATTGTTCGGTCAGAATTGGAGAAAGGTGGTGTATCATTATTAATTATGCTTGTCATTTGCAGGATGGCATAAATAAAGATACTGGCCAGTGCCGAAACGATGATGCAAAAAAACGAAAATAGTTTGTTCCGGAAGATGTTATTCCCGGCAAAAGCAAGATAGTGGTCTAATTTTGTCATCATAATCAATATTTAAGGAAGATGCTCGGCGATATAACTGCGGTGGAATAAGGAGTACACCGATACCAGGTTCGAAATTTTAACTTATAGGGTTTCGTATATATATCCAAAAAATTGGTTGACATTTTAAGCTCTTGACATTTCTCCCTATTGGTAAGGTATTGCTGTAATGTAATATTTCCCGTGTCGAAAAGCAGCGCCTTGCGAAAGCAGGTCATTGCTTTTGAATATTCCTCTTGTTGATGCGCAATAAGTCCTAAATTGTACCATGCTTTGCTCAAATAGGGCAGAAGCATAACTGAGTTCTCAAGGTATGATTGGGCTGTTGAGATTTCGTTTAGTTCGAGGAGAATCTTTCCGTTTTTTGCTAATTGTATGGGATCATCCGTATCAGATGGCATCAGTTCATGAATGGCATCACAAATAAGGGCGAAAAATGAATAGTTATTTTTCCTTAGTTGTCCCCATTGTGGATCATCCATGATTTTTGGATTAATGAGAATAGCCCGGGCATATTCATGGGCACTTGCACTAAGATTCCGGATTTGGTAGAATGCTTGTGCAAGCCCTATTCTGAACAAGGAATTGTTCGGACATCTATGGACCAATGATTGCAGGATTCCGAATGCCTCAGGCAATTGTTTTGCTCGTATGTATAGCAATGCAAGGTTATAATGCGGCATATTATCCAGAGGATTTCGGGTGATAGCCTGTTGCAGATAATGAACGGTTGCCTGATAATCGTTCGAACTCCCCGTTTTAAAATATCTTTTCCCTAATATGTATGCTTTGTTCAGTAGATAGGGAGTGCTGTATAGGTTAAGATTGAGATATTTTTCTGTTTTTCCAGGTTCAATATCGATGCTTTCTATTAACTCATTGTTTTTGTTATTCAGGCAGATTTGGCGTAATGCGATTCCGCTAAATAGCGTAAATAAGACAACTACGGCTAAAGATAAATAGTTGGGATTTTTAAATGGTAATGGGTGAGAAACACTTTGCTTTCGGATATTCAATATTCCGACGATTGGGATGATGTACAGGCATTGCAAATTAGGAAAATCCGCAAATACAGCAAATGTCGTTTCTTTCAGAGCGAGCATGCCAATCATTATCAAGGCAAGAATGGAATCAACGGACCTGCATTTCAATAATGCTACAATGAGTGTAAGTATGAGTATTATCCAAACAATGCTTCCAATTATACCTTTTTCTGTTACCAATTGCAGGATACCTGAAGATGCGAAATTGGTATAGGCTATATCGTCGTTTTCATAAAGTTCGTCGTTGACAGCCAATGTATAATTACCATTGCCTACACCAAATGCCAAGTTGTTTTCGAGAGAGCGGGCAATCATAGAAAACGAATGAATTCGGGCATTGGTGCTGCGTTGCTGTGAGATTGTCCCGTTGATTCTCAGAACTGTTTCTACATCGTGGGTGCCATTGGTCCAACAAAAGCCAATGATAGTCATTATGTAAACCGCAAGTACCCATTTGATTTTTTTTGCTTTCTTTATGGCAATGCCGATTGTTAGAATCAGAAATGCGAGTATAAATAATATATATAATGTTCGGGAAAATGTTGCGAGACCATTCCATATGAGCAATGCAAAAGTTAAGGTTAAAAATCCCGTAATCCTCGTATGATTCCGATAATAAAGGAATGTTAGCAAAATAATTCCCATGAAAGTAGTCAGGAACGTTGCCCATAAGTTGAGGGTATTACCCCAAGGAGTTAGTAATGATCGAAATTCGTAAAGGGAATCGAATCCGGATACATATACATGTCGCCGGAATTGTAAAAAACTTACTGCACCTATAATAAGGATAATGAATATGATAATTGACAGGCATAATAACATGAATCGGAACTGGCGGATTGAAGTCAGGCAAAATCTGCAAATGAAATAGCACGACCATGTGTAAAATGCCATCATCACATATGTGGATGCCGGAGGGTTATTTATAGTAGTAAAAAATAAGATGAGTTCAAAGAGGAGTGCGCAGGATACCGCTATATCCAGATAGGTGAATCCGGAGTTTGACCGTCCTTGGAAAGCAATCAAAAGGAGAATGAACGCGAAGATTGCACTTTGCCAGGAAATGTAACATACAAAAAGCTGAACGATACTTATCAAAAGTATTGCCCCAAGTATCAAGCCTTTTTTGTCGATTTTGACGTATCGCATTCTGTATGTTTATTTCGCTATATATTTTTAGGCTGTAATCCTTTTATCAGTTTTATCAGCATCTTATAGAGAAACAGTACGATAAATCCAAACATGACCACTTGAAAAATACTGTTCACGATCAAGCCCGTGCCGGGCCAGATTCCTTGTGCCAGATTATTGATGATATGGCCGGCGTTGCGGGGAAACAGGCTGATGAAATTATAGATGATGCGGGGAATGACAAACACGAAAAAGTAGAGAAAAAAGATATTGACTACCAGTGAATATGCAATCATAGCGAAGCGCTCCATCGGTCTTAGCGAAAGTAAAAACGGTTTGGACGCTTCTTTTTTTCGGAGTTTTCGAAACAGATAGGTGAAATACTCCATTGACCGACTCCGTAAATTCGGAACACCCATCAGATCGGACATGATCCAATAGCCGTCGAATTTGAAAAAGGGATTTAATGTAAAGAGAAAGTTCAGATTGATCGTATATATGAATAGTTTAGGGATATTGTCTCCAGTCAGAAAATAGATCACAAAAAAGGGCAGTAGGAATAGGAGTTGGAAATAAACACCGCTGAAATTAACGATAATGCGTTGTTTCCGGGTCAATCTCCAAATATTTGTAACATCCGTGTAAAAGACAGGGAAGCTGATATATAACCCGAATCCGACACCTCCGTTCTCGGCATTGAAATAGCGGCAGGCTGCGGCATGGCCCATTTCGTGAAACAACGAACTCATTACAAATAATCCCAGAACTCCTGCGATTATATATCCGTTGGCTCCGCTTAACGAATGAATACCCCCCAAATCGCTGGTGAAAAACAAAATCTCGCAAGTCAGGATCAATAGGAGAAAAAACAGTGCAATTTTGGGTTGGAGAAAAAAGCGCAACCGCGTAGCGATTGTTTTTACCGATTGAGGCGGAAGCAATCCGACTTTGAAAATGAACGTTTTATTTTTTGAGGGCTTTTCTGTCTCTTTTTGAAAAATGGGTGTGATAAATTTCTCCACGATAGCCGTCATATCCTCTTCAGAATAAGTTTTGCCGGTTTTGTGCGAGAAATGGACAGCGGCTTTCGATAGGCAGCCGAGCTCCTGAATTGTTTTCAGGAGCTCGGCAAGAGATACACTGACTTCAAAATATTGATCGTTATAATATAATAGGTTTTTACCTTCTGTACTTGCTGTATCGAAAGGTAAAACCTGAATTTGATTGATCAAGGTGAAGTCCATATAAAATAATGTACAAGGCCTGCTGTTTATGATTTAAAGCATTCTGCCGTCCCGTGGGTACAAGTGCTATAGTCACTAATCCCATCGCATACACAATGTCCTCCATAACAGGTTGGGCAATTAACCGGTTGGCAATGAAGTTCACTTTTTTTACATTGTACACAGGATCGTGTCATAATATCATCGAATAGCCCTGATAGAAGTAAAGGGTCAGTTTCCAGACGCTCTTCCAGCATTTCAATGGAAAATTCCGTGTACAACTTGTCGGTCAGCGGCACAAGGTCTTCACTTTCATTGTGCCGAAGTGGTGATGTAGGTTTCTTTTTCATGGTTAGTTTTTATTAAGGTTAGAGTGGCATTCGCATATTGGGTCTTGCATATAGGCATCATAAGCGTTGTTGGCAATCTGGTGAAAAATCTCCGGGAAAGAGTGGCAGTAAGGTTTGGTGAAATCGTTGTAGGCTTTCAATACCTTTGCAAGACAACCGCCGCCGCATAAGAACGCATATTTGCATACACTGCAGCGGGGTGTTGTCGCAATGTTGCGCTGATGCCAGTTTTCGGTTTCCTTTTCCCAACTGATACCTTCTGTATAATGTCCGAGAATATGGCGTTTCTTGCCTACTGTTTCCCAACAATTATATATATCCCCAAACGGATCGAGAATATAGGCCCCGACTTGTACCCCGCAATAAACCGGGCTGAAGTCAATTCGGGCCTTATGTTTGATTGCCGTATATAATTTCTTGTAGATCCACATTTCCTGATGTTGTCCGGGGACTTTCGTTTGTTGCATTTTGGCATTGAAGTCCGCTTTGGACAATAAAGTTGCAGGGTGTTCCGGATTTGATATGACCTGACTTTCCGGAAGGATGTTTTCATCTCCGACAACCAATGCGGCCGAAAAAGCGAATTTAGGATTATCCGTATAGCCGACATTCTCGAACTGATCGTACAGGGATTCAATAAACTGATAGTTGGTTGCATCGATATTGGCTCTTAAGCTAATTTGAATTCCCTTTTTTAAGGCCAATCCAATGTTTTGAAAAATTTTGTCGAATGTTCCGCCGTTCTGATAGTGATATCTTCTTCGGTCATGTATCTCTTTGGGGCCGTCAACCGATATCTGAATTGAATATATTTTCTCTGAATCAAGCAGGTCCAGATAATGATCGATTTCATATCCGTTAGAGATTGCTTCAAACTTGTAACCCCGTTCAAGTCCCTTTTGTACGATATATTCTACAATCTCTCGATTTTTTGCCAATAATGGCTCTCCCCCATATAACGTAATGGATTTTATACGTTTTTGTTCATCCGGTTCAATCTCTGTCATAGCTTCGTATGCCCGGTCTACCATCTCTTTGGTAAAGGTCTTTTTGGTCCATTGTCGCCCATGTTCAGAAATCGTGCTTTCGTAGCAATAGGGGCAACGGAAATTACAGTCGTAAGTTACCATGAACATAAATGAGCGCATTCCGAATCGCTTTCTCCACGAATGCATGAAATTTGCCCATCGTTGACAAAACTGTCGCTCCTCGGCGGCCGTTTTTTGTGTTAGATACCCTCTTTTTACAAGTGTATTGAATGTCTTTATAGATACCAATGAATTTACTCTCGATACGCGATTTCCGGGCTTGAGCAATTCAATGACATTCGGATTGGCTATGTCGATAGCCCCCGTATATCCATGAACCATCATATATTTGTTGGGGGCATTCTTAAGTTCGACAATAATATTGTATGTTGATGGTCGAAAAATTTGGGGTTTTGTCATAATTTTAATAATGCAAGATTACTTTAACGATTAAATATATAATTTATTTGCGATTTGGCCAAATATTATTTAATAAAACGAGCGTTATAAAAAATTGATTTATAGAATTACTCTTTGCAATTTGAAGTGAAAGAGTAGACATCAGTCCTTTATTCGTAGCTTCGTCTTGCTTTTGAACCGACTTAAATCGTTTACAATCACCGCCTCACCTTCATTCAATCCGTCAAGGACCTCCACATGTTCATAACTGCTTTCCCCGAGAACGATGGTCCGTTTTTTAGCTACACTATTTTTGACGACCCACATTTCATATTTCCCCGGACCGTGGTAATATACTCGGTTGGCAATTCTTAATGCGTTTTCTTTGATGGAGTTAATTACATAGACATCTGCTTTGAGTCCGGATCGTAATTGGGGATTGTCGTTTTGATCTAATGTTACCGTGAATTTGATAATGCCATTTGCCACCGCAGGAGCAACGTTTCCAACAAGACCGGTGAGCTTATCGTTTCCAATTTCAACAACAGCCTTATTTCCGGGTAAAACCTTATTGGCATAGGAATCGGCAATCTCAGCTTCTACTTTGAAATGGTTTAGGTCGGATACGATTGCCAGTTGGGCTCCTTGGGCGACATTGGAGCCAATTTGGTCGTTAACCCATGTTAATGTTGCCGCACGGGGAGCTCGGACTTGGGCATCTCCCATGGTTTTGGACGCCAGGGCGAAATTCTTTTGAGCTATGTTAAGGTCCAACTCTGCCACTCGCATATCGGCTTGGGTGTTTTTCTGCAAATTGGCAAATTTGAGCTTCAATTGGTCATACTGCATGGCCAGTACTTCCAATTCCAACTCAGCCTGTCTGATTTTGTCGGTTGTACTTGCGCCGATACTGTCCAGATAACGTTCGTTGCTCAATTGCACTTGTGAGCGTTGTAAACGCATACTGTCAATGCGTATTTGCATAGCCATTTCAGAAAGCTGTGTCTGAGCATTTGCCTGCTGCTGGGCAATTTTACTTTTTTTCATCTCGAGTTCATCGCGCAACCGTTCGAAATCGGTGTTGGTAGCGGCGAGATCAAGTCTCAAAATCAAATCATTTTCTTGTAGTGACTCACCGGATTTCTTATAAACGTCTAATACTTTTGACGGAATAGGGGAGGTTATCACCTCTTCATATAATGGTACAACTTTACCGGATGAAGAAACGGTAATTTCAAGTGAACCTCGATTTGCAACCGATATGTTGATTGAAGACGCCTTTATGCCACCGCGCAATACGCTGATCAGAACGATAAATAGAACGATTGCAGTTCCGGCGTATGCCGCAGTTCTGATTATTCGTTTCAGTCGGCGCTGACGAATGATTTCGTGAGGTATTTGAGAGTCCATAAAATTACATTTAAAAAAGGGTGTAGGTTATATTCGAGCGAGTTTCAAAATCAAAAAGAGTGATATGGCGCAAATTGTAATAACATAACCACGATGAATACAGTTGATTGATGTAATTTCTTTTAGCATTATCTTCCTCGCTTTGGGCTGTATTGATATCTATTACATTTATTTTTCCAATGACAAAGGTTTCGAAAGCTGTCTTGTATCTGTGCTGGGCGACCTCGTTTGCTTCCCGGTAGATCGAGGTCAACCGTTGCTGATCCAGATATTCTTGTACTGCGAGTACGATATTCTGCTCAAAATCGAGATTTTCCTGCTCAATGCGGGTTTTCACAACCTCTGCCTGGGATTTGGCCAGTTGAATACGTCCTTTGCCCTTACCCCAATCGAGAATAGGAATGCGTACTCCCAAGGAAATGACCTGCCTGTTTTGCAGGTTCTCATAAGAGGGGGCGAAAGTTGCTGCACTCCCTGTAAAGCCTACGGAAACATAGACGTTCGCTTGAAAACCACGGTTGGCCCTTGCCTGTGCAATCGCTTGCTGCGCTTCGAGACGGCGGCGATAGGAATTATGCGTGATCGGATTATTTTCATGAGCACGTTCTACAACTTCGGCCAATGTGATTGGGATGTTGGGGGCTTCGGGTGGCATGGATGCTTCGATGATTACCCGGTCATTGAATCCAAGATAATTCCGCAATGCGAACATGCTGGCATCATAATTCTGACGGGCTGTTATGACGGATGCTGAGGCATTCAATTTACCCAGTTTCAATTGTTGCAGGTCATTGTCTGAGATCAACCCGAGGTGTTTTTTGCCTGACGCTATGTCGAAAAGTTGGGTGGCGTTTTTCAAATTCTGTTCTGCGATATTGCGGTTGACCATTGCAAGCAAAAGATCAAAATAGTATTGAATTGTTTTGATGGAAACGATTTCCATATTGACGGCGAATTGTTGTTGGGCCTCTCTGTATCGTTCCGGCTCGATTTTCATGGCCCACCAAAGCGGCCTGTCGGTAATCAGAGGCTGTTCGAGGGTGATTGCTGCAGGAACACTGAGCCATCCGGTTTTTTTATTGCCGTCTAGTTGCTCGATTCGTTCGATTTGTGACTGCAGATAAATTTTTCCTCCGGTAAATGGTATGTTCTGGCTTACAGCCAATCCGATGTTGCCGGTTAAGGCACTGTTAGGGATGAATTCGTAACTGCCGTCCGATTTTTGATAGGTAGTTAATGATTTGTTCAGACTGGGAAGAGTGCCATCCATAGTTATGGCAGGGCGCAGGTCAGCTTTATAATTCCTGTATTGCCAATAGGACATCCGCATTTGGTCTTTATATACGATCGCATCCAGTGATTGCGATGCGGCTATCTCCAATGCTTCTTGCAGTCCGATATGCAACACCATACTGTCTTGGTGCTGGGCACGGCAAGGGATAAAAAATGATGATAATAATATATAGAAGAAAAATTTTGTCTGCATAGTTATCATTGGGGTATTATGATGATTCTATATGAACTGTTATCTCCAGGTTATGCGATCATCTTCATATTCGAAAATCCGATTGTCTTTTCCATAAGAATGACATTTAATATAGAACAATGCATGAATCGGCGCCTCATTATATGCAAGGTAAACGTCTTTGGCTGTCTGTCTGCCGAGTGAAACCCAATGGTTCTCTGACCAATAAAACAACTCGTATTCCGCGCCTGGTAGAATATCGTTTCCATCGCTTCGGCGGATATAGGAGATCCGATCGATGGATATCGGTTCTCCGAAATCATATCCGGCCCAATAATCCTCTCCCTCAGCCCATAAGGCTGTCAGTGGATCGTTGTCGTCGAACCATTTGAAATCATCCAAACCGGGCCGACGACCGGGACCTACGATTCTTTTACCACATAATCTCTGCTCTGAACCGTTTTTCCAGAAATAGAGTTCTGCCATTTCGCAACGATAATTCCCGGACGATTTGAATCTCCAATAGCGGTATGGAGCTACTGCAGAGGTATTCAAAGTATCTGCAAGATGGTCCCAGTCTGGCAGTTCGGCAGCAATGACCGCATCGGAAAAGTCCGGTTTGTTTGCTGCTTCTATCTTTCCGAAGCGAAGGTAATCCCGCCTAGCGCAAACATGTCTCAACGGGGGAAACTTGCGATTTACACGGATGTTTTGATGACGGGTAGTGTCCGGCCTGATATATCGGATATTCCCGGTCATATCCAAGAAAAAAGGATCGCCGACAGGTATTGGTTTCTCATTTTTCCACAATACAGGAAGGTAGAGAACATTTCGTCCCATACCTTTGAACCGGGCTTTATTGCCGCGAACATATCCCCAGTATATCGGCTTCCATTCGAAATTATTGAACACTGCGAGATATACATTGTCGCCTTCAGTCCTCCTTGGGAAAAGACGGATCGTTATGTCGGATGTTTCCAGATACTCTTCTGTTACATCTTTACAGAAAATATTTGAGAGAGTTGGAGGGAGCGCACGGCCTTGATGAATCAGTTCCAGAAGTTCGTTACTGGGCTTGTAGGTCATGCGAAAGACTTTGGCAAATTTAGCATCCGGATAATGTTCTTCAGAAGGATTGGATTCAAATCCGTTAAATTCGTATTTTTTTCGACGTTCAGTCAATACCGTATTCCAATAATGTCCCATGAAGCGGTCGGGCCATTGCGGTGTATAATCGATTGATACTGGAATTCCTTTGCTACGGAGCAATGCAGTTGCCGCGAACGTATAATCTATACAAGTCCCGAATGGTTTATCGATAAGTGTACTCGCCCGCATGATGGGAATGTAGTCCGATGAGAACAGGAGTAACTGGGGGTTATGCTTCTTCAGTTCGTCATTGATGAAACAGACCGCTGCCCGGGGATTATTCCGGTAATCGGAACAGGTTGATTCCAATGAATACACATCTCCATTGTACAGAGCGTATAATGTCTCTCTCCAATTGTCGAGAGGCTGTCCTACCAGAATTTTGTACGGTAATAAATATTCACAGAAATCGTCGAACGTAAGATGGCGTGCCCATGGCCCGTATTGCCATTGACTATAAGCCGAATCAATGCTCCTGATTAAATAATCAGCCGTAATACGTTCTAAATCTAATTCGGTTGTAATAGTCGGTTGAAAGGATTGAGAACACGAGGCAATCTGTGTATTTGTACTCTGTGGATCTTTATTCAGCGCCAGGATCGAGTCTACCGTATCGCAATATTGTTCATAGCTGCCTGCGTAAGAATAATGATAGGGCATATAACGGATCAAATAACGGGCAGCCTCATATTTTAGTTCTTCCGACTGGCTTTTGTAATGGTTGAGAACTTTAGTTAGTTCCGCACGATTATTTTTTGCCATTCTGAGAGCCTGATACACGGATGCATTATCACCGCAACTGATGAGAGATGCAGATAAGAGAAAGGAGAACGCGAAGCAGAGGTTCTGTCCAGGTTTCATCGGCGTAGGAGGTTTTCATTTGTAAATATAAAATTTAATTTATGAAAATCCAAGAATTTACCCGATTAAGTTAGGCTTTTCGAAATTATATTTTATTAAAAATAAATTTCGGATATAGATGGTAGAGATAAAAACAGCCTCGATTGAGCCGACCAAAACAAGAGATACCTATTTTTCATTTGCTAATGGAGAGATATACGGGTTATAAACTTACGGTAGAATAATAACGGTGAGTCTACTTCCAGCAGGCTGGTGTTCACTTATGAGGAAATGAGCTGGAAATGTACGCTACGGTTCGAGATGATGTAGAGACTCTGAGGGGAATTTTGTTAATCAATCAACCGCAATCCTATGATATACGGTATGCGATTAACGGACGACACGGTGTAGGAAGATAAAGGAGTATGAACTCGAGGATAATCAGCTGCAGAGCGTGAAAGTATATCGGAACAAAGATTCGCTCGAGGAGGTAAAGTTCTGACATCAAAATAGGTGCAGAATAGATACAAACCTCCTGGAAATCGAATTCAATTCATATACTCGTAGCTTGTAAGATGGTGGAGAGGTGCGCAAACTACATCGCTTTATTTATAGCGAGACAACAGAAAAAATCTGAAGAGTGAATCCTATCACGAGAGCAGAGCAGTCCAATCCACGAGTATCGATACAATAACAGTAGGAATGGTACAAACAAGTAAAGGACGTCGTATTCTTGTCAAAGAAAAATAAGGATGCGGGATAAGAGGTGCTTGTCTCTTTCATGTCGGCTGGAAAAGAAATATGGAAAGTTTCGTCAAGCAGAATTGTTAAAAGGCACACCGTCGACAAGCGACATAAAACAAGCAGCACACTTGCTTTTTTTGATCAGGTTTGCTATTTTTGTATCAGTTATTTGAGGTTGGGAATTCTTACGCAAATACCAGAAAACAGAACCGTTGCCTTTTCATTACCTCAGCCCATGTAAAAAAAATGCAACAGCCCAATTGCTCAGACTGTTGCAAATTTTCAAAGGCAGCCCCGGAAAGGACCGCCGCTTTTCGTATCGGGGCGATTCGTCAGAACGTTCCGAAGCGGAACACGATTTTCTGGCAGTACAGCTCGCCGGGCTTCAGCAGCGGCGAGGGGAATTCCGGATGGTTCACGGCGTCGGGGTAGTTCTGGCACTCTATCGCCACGCCGTCGTAGTCGGCATAGCGGCCTCCCGTCTTGGTTTCGGGGCATCCGCCCGCGAGCCAGTTGCCCGTGTAAATCATCACGCTGGGCTGCGACGAAAGCACCTTCACCGAACGGCCCGACTTAGCCTCGCGCAGTTCGCCGACCTCGCCCAGGATGTTGGGTTTCCAGTTGTCTATTACGAAGGGATGGTCGTACCCCTTGAAATCGCGGATGTGGTTGAACTCCGAGTCGATACCGGGGCGGAACGTCCGGAACTCCGTAAAGTCCTGCGGCGTGCCGGCAGCGTCCAGTAGTTTGCCCGTGGGGATTTGCTTGTCGTTCATTTCCAGCACCTTCGAGCTGTTGAGCCGCAGTTCGTGGTCGAGGATCGACCCGCTGCCGTCGCCCGCGAGGTTGAAATAGACGTGGTTGGTGAGGTTCACGACCGTCGTCTGGTCGGTCTTGGCCAGATAGGTGATTTCCAGTGCGTTGTCGTCGTCGAAATCGAAGACGGCCTCCACGCACAGTTCGCCGGGATAGCCCTGGTCGCCGTCCTCCGACACGAGCGCCATCACCACGCGGTTGGTCTCCACGCGGCTCTCCCAGATGCGGTTGGCAAATCCCTTCGTGCCGCCGTGCAGGTGGTTCACGCCGTTGTTGACCTCCAGCCGGTACTCCTTGCCTTCGACGGTCATCTGCCCGAAGGCGATGCGGTTGGCGCACCGGCCCACGCTTTTGCCCGAAGCGGCTCCGTCGAAGAAATAGCCTTCGGGATGTTTGTAACCCAGCACCACGTCGGCCATGCGACCCTCGCGGTCGGGCATCTTCACCGAAACGATTGCGGCACCGTAATTCGAGAGCTGCACCTCGGCTCCCGAGTCGTTGCGCAGCGTGTAGAGGATGATCGCCTCGCCTTCCGGGGTCATGCCCCAGACGTTCTGTTCGATTTCTACCATTTTATTCTGCAGGTTTTAAGTTGGTCAGCAGGTTGTCGATACGCTTCAGACACTCTTCCTTGCCGATGAACGACGTCACGTCGTACATGCCCGGGCCTTTCCCGGCGCCCACGAGCGCCAGGCGCAGGGTGTTCATCACCTGTCCCATGCCGTAGCCCTTCTCTTCGATCCAGGCGTGGACGATGCGCTCGGTGTTCTCCATCGAGAAGTCGTCGATGCCCTCCAGTACGCCGCGCAGCTCCCGCAGGATGGCGGGGTTCTGGCCTTTCCAGTACTTTTTGGCCTGTTTCTCCTCATACTCCGTGGGAGCCGTGAAGAAGAACGACGTGAGGTCCCAGAGGTCGGTGATGAACGTCGCGCGTTCCTTCATGATGCCCGCGGCCCGGCCGGCCATCTCGTCCGACACCTCGATGCCGTGTTCGCGCAGGATCGGCTGGTAGAGGTCCGCTAGCTCGGCGTCCGTCTTGCGGTGCATATACTGGGCGTTGAACCACCTGGCCTTGTCGGGCTGGAAGCGGGCGCCCGATTTCGAGACGCGCTCCAGCGAGAAGCTGTCGATCAGCTCCTGCATCGAGAAAATCTCCTGCTCCGTGCCGGGGTTCCATCCCAGCAGCGCCAGCATGTTGATGAACGCCTCGGGGAAATAGCCGTCCTCACGGTATCCGTGGGCGGTTTCGCCCGTCGGGGAGGTCCAGAACAGCGGGAATACCGGGAATCCCATCTTGTCGCCGTCGCGCTTCGAGAGCTTGCCGCCGCCCGTGGGTTTCAGCAGCAGGGGCAGGTGGGCGAACTGCGGCTGCGCGTCCGTCCACCCGAAGGCTTTGTACAGCAGGTAGTGCAGGGGCAGCGACGGGAGCCATTCCTCGCCGCGGATGACGTGCGAAACCTCCATCAGCCGGTCGTCGACGATGTTCGCCAGGTGGTAGGTGGGCAGCGCGTCGGCCGACTTGTAGAGCACCTTGTCGTCCAGCGTCGAGGTGTTGACCTCCACGTGGCCGCGAATCAGGTCGTCCATCCCGACCACCTCGTTTTCGGGCATCTTGAAGCGGATGACCCACTGGTCCCCGTGGTCGATGCGGGCCTTCACCTCTTCGGCGGGCAGGGCCAGCGACGTGGCCAGCTTTTCGCGCACCGCATAATTATAGGCGAAAGCCTCACCGCGTGCCTCGGCCTCCCGGCGCAGGGCGTCGAGCTCCTCGGCGGTGTCGAAGGCGTAGTAGGCCCATCCGGCGTCCACCAGCTGCAGGGCGTATTTGAGGTATATTTCGCGCCGTTCGCTCTGGCGGTAGGGGGCGTGGGGGCCTCCGACGCCGACGCCTTCGTCGATCTCGATACCGCACCATTTGAGCGATTCGAGGATGTACTCCTCGGCACCCGGGACGAAACGCTGCGAGTCGGTGTCCTCGATGCGGAGGATCATCGTGCCGTTGTGCCGGCGGGCGAACAGGTAATTATACAATGCCGTGCGGACGCCGCCGATGTGCAGCGGTCCGGTGGGGCTGGGTGCGAAGCGCACCCGAACGGGTCTGTTTTCCGAATTCATAATTCAAAATTCATAATTCAAAATGGAAGCACGTCGTTTTTCGGTGCGCCGTACTGCTGCTTTCCGGACTGCGGATCACTTGATCCGGTATTCGATCCGCATGGTGATGCGGGCCTTCTTGTTGCGGTTGGCGGTGTTGAACGATCCTCCGGCCGAGAACTCCTCGTTGGAGTTGGCTCCCGTGATCTGGAAGACGCCCATGCGTGCCGACGAGACGCTGCCGATCTTCGCCCCGGCGTTCACGGCGATCTTCTCGGCCCGCGTGCGGGCGTCAGCCGAGGCTTTCTCGATCAGCCCCATCTTCACGTCGTCGAGCTTCGTGTAGTAGTAGTCCGGGGCGTATGCCTCGATGGACACGCCCTGGGCGATGAGCGACGAAATTTCGCGCGAAATGGTCTCCACCTTCTCCACGTCCGACGACTCCACGGTGAACCGCTGCCGCAGCTGATAGCCTTTGAACCGCTGCCCGGCCCAGTTGCCCGAGGCGTTGTAAACCGGATCGTACTGCTTGTCGACGTTCACGAACTCGAAGACTGCGGCGTCGGCCGGAAGGCCCTTCGACGCGAGGTACTGCTGCACCTTGGCCTTGCTCTGCTCGATCCGGGCGTATCCCGACGCCACGTCCTGCGCCTCGGCGGTCAGCGTCCCGGACCAGACGATCAGGTCCGACGTGAATTCCGTTTCGCCCAGACCCGTTACGACGATCGTGTCCTGCGACCGGTATTTGTAGGTGTAGGCGCGTGCGAGCACGACGGCACAGACGATGGCCGCGATGCCCAGGAGGATGTACTTCGAATTTTTCATGGCGGTATGTTTTTAAGGTTCGTTGCCGAGTGTCAGACGTTGAACAGGAAATGCATGATGTCGCCGTCCTGCACGACGTATTCTTTGCCCTCGATGCCGATTTTGCCCGCATCGCGGCACGCCTTCTCCGACCCCAGCGCCACATAGTCGTCGTACTTGATGACCTCGGCGCGGATGAATCCCTTCTCGAAATCGGTGTGGATGATTCCGGCGGTCTGCGGAGCCTTCATACCGCGCGAGTAGGTCCAGGCGCGGGTCTCGTCGGCTCCGGTGGTGAAGAACGTCTCGAGGTTGAGCAATTTGTAGGCCGATTTTATCAGGCGGGCCACGCCCGACTCCTCCAGCCCGAGGTCCTCGAGGAACATCTGGCGTTCGTCGTAACCCTCCAGCTCGGCAATGTCGGCCTCCGTGGCGGCGGCGATGATGAGCATTTCGGCCTTCTCCCCGGCGATGGCGGCCTTCACGGCTTCGGTGTAGGCGTTGCCCGTCGCGGCGCTCTTTTCATCGACGTTGCAGACGTAAAGCACCGGTTTGTCGGTCAGCAGGTTGAGGTCGGCGACCAGCTTGCGGTCCTCTTTGTCCAGCTCCACCGTGCGGGCCGAGAGACCCTGCTCCAGCGCCGCCTTGTATTGCAGCAGCAGCTCCACGGCGCGTTTGGCGTTCTTGTCGCCGCCCGAGGTGGCCTGTTTTTGAATCTTGCCCAGACGTCCCTCGACGGTCTCGAGGTCCTTCAGCTGCAATTCCGTGTCGATGATGCCTTTGTCGCGCACGGGATCGATCGTGCCGTCGACATGGGTGATGTTGCCGTTGTCGAAACAGCGCAGCACGTGGATGATTGCGTGGGTGTTACGGATGTTTCCGAGGAATTTGTTGCCGAGTCCTTCGCCTTTCGACGCGCCCTTCACCAGTCCCGCGATGTCGACGATCTCGATTGTCGTGGGGACCACGCGCTTGGGGTTGTCGATTTCGGCCAGACGGATCAGCCGCTGGTCGGGGACCGTGATGACGCCCACATTGGGTTCGATGGTGCAGAAAGGAAAATTTGCCGCCTGGGCCTTTGCGTTGGACAGGCAGTTGAAAAGGGTCGATTTACCCACGTTCGGCAAACCGACTATGCCGCATTGTAATGCCATTGATTCGTTGTTCGTTTAAAAATTGTCTCACCTGGAAATAAGTTCACAAAGATAGAAATTTCTTTTCAATATTCGGCGTGGATTTCCGACAAAAGCCCTCGCGGCGGCATTGGTTCCGCCCCCCCCCCGGCACAAAAAAAGCACCCGAGCCGGCGGGTGCTTTCTGAAAATGATGGGTGAACTTTTTATTTTTCGGCTATGGTTTTTTCGATCTCTTCGCAAAGTGTCTTTTCGGTCGTTCCGCCCAGTCCCATCTGGACGAAGCGCAGCTTGCCGTCCCGGCCGAAGAGCATGAACGTCGGCCAGCCGTTGACGCCGAAGGCGAGCGAGGCTTCGCGGTTGCCCAGTCCCACGGTGTAGCGGATGTCGTATTTTTTGACGAACCGGGTGATGTATTCCAGCTCCGGGTCGTCGTTGTTCAACCCGAAGACCGTGAGGGCGGGGTATTTTTCGTACAGCCGGTTCACGACCGGAATCGCCGACCGCGAAGCGCCGCAGCCCATCGTCCAGAAAAGAATCAGCGTGGGTTTGCCTTCGAATGCGCTCCGGTCGACGGTGCCTTTGCCGTCGACGATGGCCGAGAACTCCGGCATCGGGTTTCCGACGGTCAGCATCTCGTACTCGGTGCGTTCGTAGGGCTTGGCCTCGGGGTAGTCGGCGAACATCCACTTGCGGTCGGTTTCGGGACGGTCGAAGACGTAATCGGTGTAGTAGACCATGTCGTAACCGCCCACATCGTTCGCCGAGCCTTCGCCGCGCAGCAGTCCGTCTTTCTTCGAGAAAATGAACTTGTAGACGAATTCCCGCGGCATGTCGGCCGGGAACTTGTAGAGGCTCTCGCCGTAGATGCTCTTGTTTCGCAGCGTGACGCCGATCTGGCGGCATTTGAGTTTGTCGATCACCGTGTCGGCGAGCATCGTGATCCGTGCCGTCGTGTCGGCAGCGATCTTCGGCAGGACCCGTGCGAAAGAGAACGGCGATCCGGCGTATCCCGTGATGGGGATGAAGGGTTTGAGGATGGGGTAGGTCTCGTAGTCGTTCTTTTGCAGGTAGCGGTAGCTGTCGCGCAGGCCGATGACGAAGAGTTCCGTGCCGTTGTAGATGACGCGCGAATCCGCACTCGTGGCCTGGAAACGGATGCCGATGACGGTGTCCGCCGGGTTCGGCTCGGCGTAGACTTCCAGCGTTTCCGTGCCGGAGTCGCGCTCGGAGACGGCGTTGAACCGGATTGCGGAGGCTTTCGACCCCATGACGGATTCGGAATATTCCGTGAGGTATTCGGCGGCGGTTTTGTCGTCTTTGCAGCAGGCGGCCGCAAGCACTCCGCAGACCAGGATGAAAAGAATCTTTTTCATAGTCGGATCTTAATAGTTTTGAGTGAGGTTGGGGTTGTAGTTCGTGGCGTTCTGCGGGAAGGGGAAGATCCACAGCGGCGAATCGGGACGCAGCTCGAACTCGTGGCCCTGCAGATTTTTGTGCAGCGTCTCCTTATAGGCGTCTTCGGTGTTCCAGCGCTTCAGGTTGACGAAATTACGGTACGAGAACCAGTTTTCGGTGCGGGAGAGTTGTTTGAGGTATTTGAATGCCGTTGCCGGATCGGCCGCCGACTGCGGGGTATAGGGATCGATGCGCTTTTCCCGGATGGTGTTGATGATCTTCATGGCCTGCTGCAGGTCGTCGCCCTTGTTCGAACGGATTAGGCATTCGGCCCGGGTCAGGTGCATATCGACCGTGGTCAGTCCGCCCGTGGTCATGTAATATTCGTTGTTGTCCCACATCGTAAGCCCCGGAACGCCGTAGATAATCAGTCCGATGGGGAATCCCGACTCGTCGATCTTGGGAAAGTGGTTGAGCGAGATGCTTCCCGGCTCGAAATCCGCCATGATCTCGTCGGTGTAGGCATGGATGTTCGGGCGCTCGTAATACGCCGTGAAGAGGTCTTCCTGGCAGTCTACCTTCGGACGGACGAAAGCGCCGTCGATCAGCGGGCGCTGGTCGTAAATGAAATCGTTGACGGCGAGACTGGCCTCGGCGGCTTCCTGCGCCTCGGGGAACCGGTGCATCGACATCAGCGCTTTGGCTTTCACGGCGTAGGCGAACGCCTTGCCGACGCGCATCGTGTTGTCCGGCTGTTCGGGCAGGCTGTTCAGCGAAAGGGCCGTTTCGAGGTCGGCGAGGATGTTTTCATACACCTCGGCCACGGTGCTCTTGACACAGGGAATGTCGATGCTGTTGTCCTCCTTCACGTAGGGAACGCCCGGGGTGTCGGCCGCCGTTTCGGGGTCGTAGGCTTTTGCATAGAGGTTCACCACGATGTAGTGCATATAGGCCCGCAGGACATAAGCCTCGGCTTTGAGCCGTTTGGCTTTGTAGCGGTCGCCTTCGGCGGCGTCGATTTTTCCGATAACGGCGTTGGCCACACGGGCGTTGATCGAGTAGCACTCCGAATAGGTCTCGTCGGTTGCGGTCAGCAGCGCCCGGTCCGCAGTTTCGTCCCAGGTCGCCAGCACGCCGGTGAGCGTCTTTTCTTTGGCGCTCAGGATGTTGGGGATGTTGGTCGTGTAGGGCTGGATGTCGTTGGCCATCAGCATCACCGTGCGGAATGCGAATCCCCGCTGCCGGTACTCGTAGTTGAGCAGCATATCGAGGTCGTCCACGCGGCTGAGTACGTTTTTGCCTTTGGGGTCGATGTCGGTGAAATCGCTGCAGGCGGACGTGAGGGCCAGCAACGCGAAGAGGATACCGTATATTGTTTTTTTCATGTCGTGCGGGGTGTTAGAAATTGAAATTGACGCCGAAGATGTAGGAGGTCAGCTGGCGGATGCCGCCGGTTTCGGGATCAACGCCCACGCTGTTTTTCTGCCACAGGGCTTTGGGGTTGTCGATCTGGAAACGGATGCTGGCGTTGCGCATACCCAGTTTGCGGGCGAAAGCCTGCGGAAGGTCGTAGCCCAAGACGACGTTGCGCAGTTTGAGGAATGCCGCCGGGCGCACGAAGGCGTCGGCATACTGCATATTTCCGGTGGTCGACTGGCTCGAATACTGTCCGAATCCGGGAACCAGCGTATCGGTGTTTTCGGGGGTCCAGCTGTCTTTGAGGTAGGATGCGAATGCCCTGTATTGCAGTCCGGGCATGCCGTCGGCCTGAAGCGCCCGCAGGTAGTGGCCTCCGTAGTAAACCAGCAGGAAATTGAGGCTGAATCCTTTGTATCGCAGCGTATTGCTGAATCCGATGTTGACTTTCGGGTCCTCCGATCCCGAGTAAACCACCATGCTCATATCCGCACTGGTGAGACTCTCGGTCGTGGTCGTTCCGTCGGCCTTGTGCCAGGCCGGAACGCCTTTGCCGTTTTCCTCTTCGACGCCGGCATAGGGCAGCGAGAAGAGCCCGTTTACGGGATAGCCCACTTTCAGGCCGTTGGACACCATTGCATAGGGGGTCGTCGCCTCTTCGTCCACCCGCGTGATCTGGTTTTTCACGAACGTCGTGGTCAGCGACGAGCTCCAGCTGAACCCGCGGTCGCGGGTGGGGCGGAACCAGTCGTAGGAGAGGTTTATCTCGAAACCGTCGTTTTTCAGGTCGGCATAGTTCATCACGATGGAGGTGTAGCCGCTGGTGCAGTCCACGCGCATGGAGTGGAAAATGTCCTTGCCGGTCTTGCGATACCAGTCGAACGAACCGTTCAGCCGGTTGCCGAAGAATGCGAAATCGACGCCGGCGTTGACCGTTACGTTCCTCTCCCATTTGAGTTTGTCGTTGCCCGGCACCTCGATCTGGGCCATCGGCAGCTTGGTGATTTCGTTGTAAAGCGTGGAGTTGGCGGTGGTGAAGCTGGTGGCTCCCTGGTAAATGTTACCCGTTACGCCGTAACTGACCCTCAGTTTGAGGAAATTCACCTGCCGCACGTCGCGCAGGAAGGATTCGTTGTGGATATTCCAGCCGACGCCTGTCGACCAGAGCGGTTTGCCGCGGTATTTGGGGGCCAGTCCGAAAATGTCGGCGTAGTCCTTGCGGAACGATGCGAAGGCGTTGTAACGCTCGTCGTAGGTGTAGGTGGCGTTGAAATAGCCCGAAGCATAGCGATGCAGCTCTTCGTTGACCAGTCCGATCGGGGCTTCGAGGTATTTTTTGTAAACCTGGTCCTTGGCGGGCAGGGTGGGCATGAAGAACGAGGGCCGTTCGTAGTTGGCCAGATCGGGGAAACTAACGCTGGTCGTGGCCTGCGACTGGTTCTGTTCGTCGTAGCCCAGCAGCAGGTTGCGGGTGCCGCGGATACGGGTTTCGCGGAATTCGAGGCCGGCGATCACGTCCACGGAATGTTTGCCGAACGTGCGGCTGTAGTCGGCCTGCAGGCGGACCGTCCAGTTGTCGGTGTCGGTATGCGACGTGGCGAGTTTTCCGCCGCTTTGCGGCAGCATGTAGGAATAGGCGTAGTTCGGGGCGCTTCCTTCGCGCACGGTGTAGACGTTTTTCAGGTAACGCATGATGTAGCTGTCCGCCTCGGAATAGGACGATGTGCTCCTGCGGTCGATCTCGTAGATGAACTGCGTGTTGAATTTGAGTCCTTTGAGCACGTTGAAATCGAGCTTGGCCTGGTAGCGGGTATACTGCCGCGAGTTCTTCGTGCGGTCCTTGCCCAGCTCCTCCACATGGTTGAAAAGCATGCTTTTCAGCTCGGGCGTCTCCTCGATCAGCGTGTCGTAGGGATTGTAGTCCGATGTCGTGTAGTAATTCAGCGAACCGTCGTCATTCATGAGCCGCATATAGGCCGGGACGTTGAACGGATCGGTGGCGAAATCGCTGTTGCTGCTGTTGGCTTCGTTGACGATGTTGTTGACGCCGAAATCCAGTTTCATCCACGACGTTACGTTGTAGGCACCCTTGTAGAAAATGTTGAACTCCCGGTCGTAGGCGTTCCGGATACCCGAATTGTCGTGTTTGAAATTGAACACGAGGTTCGACTGGAATTTCTCGCCGCGGCTGCGCAGCGCGATGTTGTATTGCTGGAGCATACGGTGCCGCAGCGCTTCTTCGCCGTACTGTTTGGCGAAATTGTTCTTCCGCAGTTCGTCCAGCTGCTTGTCGAGCTGCGACTGGTCGATTTCACCGGTCGCCCGCTGGTAGTAGGCGTATTGCACGGGCGATATGCCGTATCCGTTTTTGATGTTGTTGGCGAACGTGCCCGTGGGATTGTCTATCTCGCCGTTGCTGTTGAAGAAATACCAGTCCGAATAGGCGGCTTCGAGGTCTACCTGCTGGGCGGGCGTGAGGTAGAAATTGTCCGCATAATTCATGTTTTTCTTCTCGTAAACGGTCAGGTTGGCCGATATGTCTACGGTCAGCGAACCCTGCTCTTTGGCTTGCTTGGTCGTGACGACGATGATACCGTTCGATGCCCGCACGCCGTAAATGGCCGTTGCCGCGGCGTCTTTCAGGACCGTGATGTTTTCGATGTCGTAGGGGTTGAGGTCTTCGAGTTTGCTCTCCACGGGAAGGCCGTCGATGACCAGCAGCGGCGAGGTCGAGGCGTGCAGACTGCTCAGACCGCGGATGGTCGTGTTTCCTTTATAAGTCATCAGACCGGCGACACGGCCTTCGAGATTGTCCGTGACATTGGGGCTGTAACTGACCGTGAGGTCCTTGGCATTGAGCGAAATGGCCGATCCGGTCATCTTCTCCTTCACGATGGTCTGGTAGCCCGTGCGGACGACCACCTCTTCGACGGCCACCGACCCGGGTTCCAGCCGGATGTCGAATTTGTCCTGGTTGTGTACCGCCAGCTCTTTGGTTTCGAGACCCAGGAACGACACGGCCAGCACCGAACCTTGCTGTACGCGCAGTTGGAACTGTCCCTGTCCGTTGGTCGTCGTGCCTTTGCTCTGGCCCTTGACCAGCACCGTGGCTCCGGCAAGGGGCCTTCCCTCGGCATCGCGCACGATACCGCTGATGGTGACGATAGGCGCCGGACCCTTGGCCGGAACTTTTTTTCGGGCGATCACGATGGTCCCGTTGACGAACGACCAGCTCAGCGGCGTGTCCTCCGTCAGGCGGTCCATCACCTGCTCTATCGGGGTGTTTTCAAATGCGTAATCCCGGGCGGGAATCTGCTGGAGATCCTCCTTCGAAAACGAAAATTTGTAGCGTGTGTCCGCCATGATCCGATCGATCACCTGTTCTGCCGGGGCCTGTTTCATTTTCAGGGTGATCCGCTGCTGCGGAACCTGTGCCGGCAGAACGCCGGAGACGGCCAGGCATAAGAGGAGGAAAAGTAGAGTTTTCTTCATGCTCACTGGATTTAAGGGTTACTATTGGGTGTTGTCTCAGAATGCGATGTAGACGGTCCGGCCTTCGGTCCGGTAGTGCAGGGCGGTCACCTCCTGCAGGATTTCCATAACGTGGGTAAAGTCGCTCCGGCGGTCGCATTGCAGGGTGATGGCGCTGAACCGGGCCACGGCAGCGGGATCGTAGACGATGCGGATGTCGTACCATTTGGAAACGGCGTCGAGGATCGTTTCCAGCGGTTGCAGTTTGAAATCGAACATGCCGTTGGTCCAGGCGCAGCAGCCTGACGGGTCCTCCACGTCGTGGAACGTGAGCGTCCGGTCGGTGCGGTCGAACACGGCCTGTTGTGCGGGCCGCAGCGTAACTTTCCGGTCTCCGTCAGCCACCGAGAGCGAACCTTCGACCAGCGTCACCTGTGCGCGGTCGACATCCAGGTAGTTGCTCACGTTGAACCGGGTTCCGAGCACCGTGATTTCGAGCCGGTCCGCGGTGGTGATCGTGAAGGGTTTCGCGGGGTCGCGGGCCACGTCGAAGAAAGCCTCCCCGCAGAGGGTTACGGCGCGTCCGTCGCCGACAAATTCCGACGGATAGACGATCTCCGTCTCCGAATTGAGCCATACCGTCGTTCCGTCCGGCAGCCGCAGGCGGTATTCGCCGCCCTTGGGAATCTCGATCCGGATCTGTTCGGGCGCCGCTGCCGGCACGCTGTCGGAGGCCTCCGCCCGGGCGGGCGCTGCCTCTTCGGCCACAAATTTCTCCCATTCGCTGTCCTGCTCCTTGTCGTTGAGCAGAATACGCTCCCGGCCGCCTACGGAAAGTATCGCCTGCGTGGTTCCGGCGGTGATTTCCACGGCCGGCTCTTCCGCAAACGGGCTGGCGGGACGGTTCAGCGTCCAGATTCCCAATGCCACCGCAGCAGCCGCAGCGCAGGCTGCGGCTGCCCGCAGGCGCAGCAGACGGCCGCTCTTGCGCTTGGCGCGGTGCGTGAACCGCTGCCACGAGGCGCTCAGTTCGTCGTCGCTGAGTTCGAGTTTTTCGACCGGGGCGGCGTAGTGTTTCCGGACTGTTTCGTAGAAACTCCGGTGGCTTTCGCTTTCGTCGAGCCACCGTTCCAGTGTCTGCCGCTCCCGGAGGCTCAGGCTTCCGGAAATCGATTTTTTGAGTAGGTCCCAGTTGATGATCATGGCGGGTGCTGAAATCTTTACATTAAAAAGAACAACAAGCTCCGCCGAATCCGGTACGGGAAATCGAAAAAAATGTTAAAAATAGCTTCGGTCGTAGAATAATACGACGGTCAGGATCACGGGAAGGTTATTGCGGAAGAAGCGGAATGCGCGTTTGACGTGGGTTTCCACGGTCTCGGGAGAGATGCCGAGCCGCAGGGCGATTTCCGCGTATTTCAGCCCCTCGAAATAGCGGAGCGTGAGCACTTCGCGCTGTTTGGGCGGGAGCATGTCGAGGCATTTGCGGATGCGCAGCTGCGCCTCCTCGTCCTCCCGGCTCCAGCCGGATGTTTCGGAGAAGAGCAGCGCTTCGACGAGCTTTTGTTTGTTGCGGTCTTCGACGCCTTTGTGTTTGAGGTAGTTGAGGCACTCGTTTTTTGCCAGCCTCAGCAGGTAGCTGCGGATATTGTCGGGCTGCGTCAGCCACGACGGCCGCCGCCACAGTTTCCAGAAAACATCCTGTGCGATGTCTTCGGCCGCTGCCCGGTCCATGACGAACGAGTACGCGAAATTGAGGATATATACATAGTAACTTTTGTATATACCTTCAAAGACACCGTCGGGCGGATTTCCCCCCCCCTCCGTGTCGGATTTGTCGCGTATTTTCACCTTTTTTACCTAACCAGATGTTGCAAAAATAGAAATCTTTCGTTATGTTCGTCCGCTTTTTTTGAAAAATCTTATTTTTTATCCCTGTTCGGGTGTGATCCGGGCCCTTTTTGCGTTCCGGGGAGTCATTTCCGGCGGCGAAAGTCGCTCCGGCGGCGCGGCCCGGATGCCCGGAAAATCCCGTTCGGAAATGTTTCGGGCAAAAGGTTCGGGCGATACGCTGGGCTTTCACAAATTTTTTCTACCTTTGAAGGTCAAAATAGTACGCAATGATGGATTTGAAAACGATACAAGGCGAATTGCGGCAGCTTTCGGCCCTCGTCGAAGGGTGGACGCAGGCGGACGGAATCCCGGCCCTCGAACGCGACCTGGCGCTCGAAAAACTGAGGTCGCTATACGATAAGGTGCGCTTCGGCGCAGCGGAACCCGCTGCGGAGTCCCCCGCAGGGGCGGAGACGGCGGCTGTTGCCGAGGTCATCGACCTGGGTGAGGTGCTCTCGCTCGATCCTTTTGCCGAGCCGGAAGAACCGGTGTCGGAACCGGAACCCGCGGAGCCTGCCGCCGAAACGGAAATCCCGGAACCGGTCGCAGAACCGGAACCTGTTGCGGAACCCGAGCCCGTTGCCGAGCCGGAACCTGAATCCGTTGCCGAGCCCGCACCTGCCGGGCCTGCACCTGTTGCCGAGCCGGTTGAGGAACCTGCTCTGGAGCCAGTCTCCGTTGAACCGGAACCGCAGGCAGTTCCCGAACCCGAACCTGCCGCCGCTCCCAAACCGGAGCCGGAACCCGTTGCTGAAAAAAACAATTATGTAGCGCCGACGCTGTTCGGGCTGGAGGAGGAGACCATCCGCCACCGCAACAAACAGCGCGTCATCATGTCGCTTTACGATACGGTACCCGAAACGCCGGCCCGTCCGGAACCGGTTTTGCAGTCCGCTCCGGCGCCTGCGGAGACTCGCGTTCCCGTGGAAACTCCCGCTCCGGAGCCCGAAGCGGAGGTTGCAGCGGTTCCGGAAGAGCCTGCAAGGCCCGAAATCCGGGAGACGCCCGCCAAACCGCAGTCCGCTCCCGAAGCGGCGCCCGAACCGGACGAGGACGATGAACCCGGCTTCGAGGAGATTACGCTGGAGCCGGCAGCTCCCGCCGCGACCGTGCTGGGCGACGTTATCAACCACGACGTGCAGACGCTGGCCGACACGCTGGCCGCACCGCGCGACCGGGCTTCGGAACTGCGCCGCAGCGAACCCGTCACCGACCTGCGCAAAGCCATTGGCATCAACGACAAATTCCTGCTGATCCGCGACCTGTTCGGGGGCGACGGCGAGGCTTACGAGCAGGCGATAGGGAAGCTCAACGACTGCGCCGATTTCGACGACTGCATGATTTATATCGCCGAGAACTATGCGTGGAACCCCAATTCCGACGGGGTGAAACTGCTGATGGAACTGCTCGAACGCAAATTTGCCTGACAACAGCATGGCCAAACTTTATATCGTACCCACGCCAATCGGCAACCTGGACGACATCACGCTGCGGGCGGTGAACGTCCTGCGCAGTGTGGATTTCATCCTGGCGGAGGATACGCGCACGACATCGTTCCTGTTGAAGCACCTCGGCATCGAGCAGAAACTCCGCTCGCACCATAAGTTCAACGAACACGCTACGGTGCAGCTGGTCGCCGAGTCGATTGCCGCGGGACGCGATGCCGCCTTGGTGTCGGACGCCGGGACGCCCGGCATTTCCGACCCGGGATTCCTGCTCGTGCGCACGTGCGTCGAGGCGGGAATCGAGGTCGAGACGCTGCCCGGGGCCACGGCGCTGATTCCGGCGCTGGTGCAGAGCGGATTTCCCTGCGACCGGTTCTGTTTCGAAGGCTTCCTGCCCCAGAAGAAGGGCCGCAGCAAGCAGTTGCAGACGCTGGCCGACGAGGAGCGGACGATGGTTTTCTACGAATCGCCCTACCGCGTGGTGAAGTGTCTGGAGCAGTTCGCCGAGGTTTTCGGTCCCGACCGCCGGGTCTCGGTGTCGCGGGAGCTGACCAAGAAATTCGAACAGACCGTGCGCGGCACCGTCGCCGAGGTGCTGGACCATTTCCGCACGACCGAACCCAAAGGGGAGTTCGTGATCGTCGTGGCCGGAAAGCCCAAGGCCCGCCGTGCGCAGGAGTTGCAGGAGGAGTAATTTAAATGGAAAAACCGGTTATGGAAAATAATCGTACGGACAATACGCAACAGGTGCGGCGCTCGTTCTCGGCCTGGATCGGGGAGCTGCATGAATTTATGAAGGGGCGCTTCAGCCTCGACGAGGACCAGGCGCAGCGCGACGAGGTCGTGGCGGCCATTTCGAAGGGTGTGGTGTTCCGCGGTGTCAACCTCTGGGTGCTGATTTTCGCCACGATGATCGCGTCGTTGGGCCTGAACGTCAATTCGGCCGCCGTGATTATCGGCGCGATGCTCATTTCGCCGATCATGGGCCCGATCATGGGCGTCGGGCTGTCGCTGGGCATCAACGATTTCGAGCTGCTGAAAAAGTCGCTGCGCAACCTGACGCTGATGTTCATCGTCGCCATCATCACCTCGACGGTCTATTTCTTCATCTCGCCCCTTTCGTCGAACAGCAGCGAACTGCTGGCGCGTACCGTGCCTACGACCTACGACGTGCTGATCGCCCTGTTCGGTGGTCTGGCGGGCATCGTGGCGCAGACGCGGCAGGACCGCACCTCGACAGTGATTCCCGGCGTGGCCATCGCCACGGCGCTGATTCCGCCCCTCTGCACGGCCGGCTTCGGACTGGCCACGGGGCAGTTCAAGTTCTTTTTCGGGGCCTTCTACCTCTTCTTCATCAACTCGGTCTTCATCGCGCTGGCGACTTATGCCATGGTGCGGTTCCTGAAATACGAGAAGAAAGCCTTTATCGACAAGAACCGCGAACGCACGGTCAAGCGGCTGATGATGGTCATCACGCTGGTGACTTTCATCCCGAGCGTCGTCATCGGCTTCCGCATGGTCCGGGTCTCGGTGTTCGAGGCCGTGGCCGACAAATACGTGGCGCAGGTCTTCAATTTCCCGCATACGCGCGTGATCGAGTGCAACAAGCACTATGCGCAGGGCAAGAAGCCGTCGCAGATCGAACTGCTGCTGGTGGGCGAACCGCTGGGCGAGGAGGTGATAGAGAACGCCCGGACGCAGATGCGCGGGTTCGGACTGGAGGAGGCCGAGCTGGTCGTCCGGCAGGCCAATACCGAGGACAAGATCGACGTGGCGTCGCTGCAGCAGAGTTACCGGGAGCTGCTGGATGAGAAAAACCGCCGCATCGGCGAGATGGCCTCGCAGCTGAAACGCTACCGGGTGACGAACGTCGAGGTGGACGACATCTCGCGCGAAGTGGGGGCCATGATGGAGAACATCGGCGCCATTTCGCTGATGAAGGGCATCACGTTCGACGTGCAGGGTACGCCCGGCGATACGACGATCGTGTGCGTGGTGACGCCTAAAGACCCTGCGGCGCCGATCGACCGGGAGACGCTCTCGCGCTGGCTGAAGATCCGCACCAAGGTCGGGAACGTGAAACTTTTCGTGGAACCTTAACCGCACGGCAGGCATGAAAACGACGGAACTGACCCTCATGCAGCGAATCGGGCTGGAGACTCTCTGGGCCTGTGTCCGCGTGTTTGCTGCGATGCCTTACTGGTTCAAGTACTATGTGGTCGAGAACCTGATCTTCGTACTGCTCTACTACTGCCTGCGTTACCGTATGAAGGTCGTGAGAACGAACCTGCGCAATTCATTCCCTGAAAAAAGCGACCGCGAACTGGCCGTCCTGAGGCGGAAATTCTATTATACGCTGGCCGAAATGTTCGTCGATACGATCAATATGGCCAACATGAGCGAGGCGAAAGCCCGCAGGATGCTCACGATAAAGGGATTCGATGAACAGTTTCGGGCGGTTCACGGCCGTGACTGGATCGCCATGACGGCCCATTTCGGGTGTTGGGAATATTGCTCCCTGTGGGGCGTTTTCGAACGGTCTCAGGTCGTGGTGGCCGTGTATCATCCGTTGCGGAGCAAGATCGTGGAGGCGCTCTACCAGCGGCTCCGCAACGGGGATTTCGCCACGACGGTGTCGATGAAGGAGAGCCTGCGCTTTTACCTGCGCAACCGGGAAAAAGGTATCGACGGCCGGAATCTGGCCTTGGGGCTTATCGCCGACCAGAATCCCCCGCGGCGTCCCGACAGCCGGTGGTTCCGCTTCCTCAACCAGGATACGATCTTCTTCGACGGGGGCGAGAAACTGGCCCTGCGCTGTCGGCTTCCGGTCTATTTCGTGAAGATGGAGCGCCCGCAGCGGGGGCGCTATGAAATGTCTTTCGAGCAGATTTACGACGGCCGGGAAGAGGTCGCCGAATACGAAATCACGCAGCGGTACGTTCGTATGCTGGAGGCGGAGATTCGCCGGCGTCCCGAACTCTGGATGTGGTCGCACCGCCGCTGGAAACACAAACGAAATGCCAGTAGCTAAAATCGTCATACTGAATTGGAACGGCGCCGGACACCTGCGCCGTTTTCTGCCGTCGGTCGTGGCCGCCGCGCCCGAAGGGGTCGGGGTTGTGGTGGCCGACAATGGTTCCACGGACGATTCCGTAGCGCTCCTCGCCGCCGAATTCCCTACGGTCTCGGTGCTGCGCATGGATGCCAATTACGGCTTTGCCGGCGGTTACAACCGGGCGCTGGCGCAGATCGACGCCGATTACTACCTGCTGTTGAACTCCGATGTCGAGACGCCTGCGGGGTGGCTCGGGCCGATCCTCGACTGCCTGAATGAAAATCCCGACGTGGCGGTTGCCGCGCCGAAGCTGATCTCTTACGCCGACCGCACGCTGTTCGAATATGCCGGGGCTTCGGGCGGGTTCATCGACTTTCTGGGCTATCCCTTCTGCCGGGGCCGCATCCTACGCTGCGTGGAGGAGGACCGGGGCCAGTACGACGACGCCCGCGATGTCTTCTGGGTGAGCGGCGCGGCCTTCTGCTGCCGGGCCGACGTGTTCCGGGCGCTGGGGGGATTCGATGCCGATTTCTTTGCCCACATGGAGGAGATCGACCTCTGCTGGCGGATGCAGCTGGCCGGGTACCGCGTGCGGGTCGTTCCCGGGAGCACGGTCTACCACCTCGGCGGGGGCACGCTCCAGACCGATTCCCCGACCAAAGTCTTCTACAATCACCGGAACAATCTGGCGATGCTTTATAAGTGCACCTCCACCGGACAGCGGCTCTTCGTGGCCGTGGCACGTCCGGCGCTCGACATCCTGGCGGCTTTCTCCTACCTGGTGCAGGGCCGCGGGGACAATTTCCGGGCCGTGTTCCGCGCCTACCGCGATTTCTTCCGCTGGCACAAGGCGCTGGGTCGCAAACGCCGCTCGATCCGCGAGACCCGCAAAGGCTCCGCCACGGAGCATATCTACCGCGGCTCGGTGGTGCTGCGCTATCTGTTCGGACGGCGCACCTTCGCCAGAATGATGCCCTGAGCCTGAAATCCGCAACATCGGAAAAGTCCTTTTGTTCCGGGTGCGGTACCTTTGTCGCGAGATGAAGAACAAACCTGCCACAACGAACGATTACCAGCGGCGCATCAACCGGGTCGTCGAGTATATCCGGATGCACCTCGACGAGGCTGTCGACCTGCGCGTCCTGGCCGAGCTGTCGGCATTTTCCCCGTACCATTTCCACCGTATCGTGTCGGCGATGCTCGGCGAACCCATCGGCGAATTCATCGTCCGCACACGGATCGAGACGGCCGCCCGGCTGTTGCGCTATACGGACGTTCCCGTCGCGGAGATCGCCTACCGGGTGGGTTACGACACGCCCTCGTCGCTGAGCAAGGCGTTCCGGCGGTTTTTCGGCATCTCGCCCAAGATGTATCGTATCACTAAAAACCGTCCGATGATGAACAGCAACATCCAGCCCGACGTCGGAATCCGGCTGTCGAAACCTAAAATCCGGGAAATTCCCGTCAAGACCGTGGCGTATATCCGTGCGCAGGGAAATTACAGCCAGGTAGACTACGGTTCGTATTTTACCCGTCTGTGGAGTTACGTCAAAGAACATAAGCTCTTCTCTGCGGGTATCGAGAACCTCGTTATCTACCACAACGACCCCGACATTTCGCAGGACGGCAACCTCCGCTGCGACGTATGCCTGACCCTGCCCAAGGGACCTGTCGCCGTGGGCGACATCGGTGTGAAGGAGATCGCCGGGGGCAAATACGCCGTGTTCCTCTATACCGGTCCGTATACCGGACTGGGCGGCGCTTATAAGAAAATCTGCGGCAAATGGCTTCCGGAGAGCGGCTGCACGCTGCGCGAGAGCCCCTGCTTCGAGAGATACCTCAACCATCCCGACCGGGTTCCGGCCGAAAAACTGAAAACCGAGATTTATATTCCGCTGATGTGATTTTCGGTCCGTATTTGCACAATTCCGGGGATTTGCCTATTTTTAGGCAAATCCCTTGAATTTTGGGCCTATGAAACGATTGATTGTTTTGCTGTTGACGGCGGTGGCGGCGCTGCCGTTCCGCGCTTCGGCAACCGGACAGGCCGCCGAAACGCTGATCGTGGGACGCGATACGATGCAACTGTTTGCCCTGCCGCTGGAATCCGCGGATTCCGCGGTGCTCGCCAGACTCGGGGCGCGGCTGCATGAGATCGACGCTCCCTGGTCCACGGGTTGCTGGCGCCGGTATATAGGCGTCTGGCGGCTCGAAAAGGGGGTGCTGTGGTTCGAGCGGGTGGAAACGATGGAGGGCGAACCGGTCTTCACCGGGGCGGAGCTGTTTCCGGAATCGGCTGTCGGAACGCGGGTCCGGGCGGCGTGGTTCAGCGGCGAGGTCCGTTACGGCACGGGCAAAACGATTTATTACCAGCATGATGGATTTGCCCGTAACCTCGAGCGGGAATGGAAGACGACGCTGAAGAACGGGTGCGTGACCTCCTCCCGGGCCTACCGGAACCGCGGCTATGAAAAGGGATTGGATTTTCAGGAGAATGCCCGCCTGCTGGCTGCGGCCTACGATCCGACGGGTTTGGGCGAGGTGCCCGACAATCTGGGGCTTTTCGTCTCCTTTGCCGCAGACTCGTCCGGCAGGGCGGTGCATATAGATAAAGCCCGGCTGGTCGTCTCTGAAAAGGGGAACCGGGATTCTCAGAAGATCGAAGACCCCGAAAATCCGCTGCTGAAAGAGGCCCTGCGGGTGTTCCGTGACGTGACGCGCTGGGATGCCTGGTGGATCGACGGAGCCTGGCGGAAACAGTATTTTGTGCTTCCGCTGCGGAAGAACGGGGCGGCATGGATGCCTCCGAAGCCGAGGTCCGGATACCCTTATTTCGGTTCGTAGGGCAGCGTAAACCAGAAGGTCGAGCCTTTTCCGGCTTCGGATTCGAAGCCGATCTCTCCGCCCAGCGCCTTGACGATCGATTTCGAGATCGCCAGCCCGATGCCGATGCCCTGCTTGTGCGATCCGGCCTTGACGAACCGTTTGAACAACTGTCCCCGAACCTCCTCGGGAATGCCCGTTCCGGTGTCCGAGACATAGATGCGGACCTCCCGGCCGCGGATGTCGTATCCGAAGTCGATGCTGCCCCGGGCGGTGAATTTCACGGCGTTGCTCAGTAAATTGGCAATCACCTGCGACAGCCGGTTACGGTCGGTGTGGAGGTAGCACGAAGGATATTTCCGGTGGAAGCTAATCGTCGTGGGGCTGTCGGGCGGCTGCCTCAGCCGGCAAAGATGTTCCTGCTCCTCCATGATGGTGTTCAGTTCGACGTCGGAGTATTCGTATTCGAGTTCCCCGGCTTCGATTTTCGAGAGGTCGAGGATGTCGCTCACCAGTTGCAGCAATAGCTCGTTGTTGGTCCGGATGATGCGGAGGTACTCCTGCCTCTCTTCGGCGGAGGGATCGCTTGCGAGCAGTTCCGAGAAACCGACGATGGCGTTGAGCGGCGTGCGCAGTTCGTGGCTCGTGTTGGCCAGGAAGAGCGTTTTCATGCGGTCGGCCTCCTCGGCGCGGAGACGCGCTTTTTCGAGCTGGCGCTGGGTGTTTTTCTGGGCGGTAATATCGTTAACGGTCAACACCATGTGCGGTTTCCCCCCCCCTCCGAGCCGGATATAGTTGCCCGAGATCAGCACGTCGCACTCGATGCTCTGCGTACGGTCGTCGGAGGTGTAGAGAATCATGGGCGCTTCGATTCCCGAGAAGCCCGCCTTCGCCCGGAACGCCCCGGCGATGGCCGACCGCACGGGACAGTCGGCGCAGAGGTCGTGGGTGCCGCAGGTGCCGGCGTCCTCGCCGTTTTTGCAGTGCAGCAGGTTCCCGACCTTCGGCGGCACGGCTTTCGGGGTGGTGCCCGTCATGTTGTAATAGTTGGTTTTCAGAACGTTGAAATCCGGGTCGACCAGCATGACATAGGAAGCCATGCTGCGGAAAATATCGTTGTTGACGCTGTTGCTCACCCTTATGTGACGGCATTGGCGATAACAGCGACAGAATAGAAAAACGCAACCCGCCGCCAACATCACCATTCCTATTATATACAACAGGTCCATCTGATCATGTCGCTTTTATATATTCAAAGATAATTAAATTTCGATAAAATCAAATGGTAAATTGTAAAAAAAGACATCCGAATTGCTCCGGATGTCTTTTTTTATTGGCTGAAAGCGCCTTTATTTATTGATTTTAGCCCATGAATCCTTGAGTGTCACCGTGCGGTTGAACACCGGTTTTTCGGGCGTCGAATCGGTGTCGGGGCAGAAATATCCCACGCGCTCGAACTGCACGGCCTGTCCTACGGGAATCTCGCGCAGCGAAGGTTCCAGATAGCCCGTGACCTTGACCATCGATTCGGGATTGAGGTTGTCCTCCCAGGTCTGTCCCTCCTCCACGTCGTCGGGGTCCTCCTTCGTGAAGAGCGGATTGAACAGGCGAACCTCGGCCTCCACGGCGTCTTTGGCCGACACCCAGTGGATGACTCCCTTCACGCGGCGGCCGTCGCTCGACGAACCGCCGCCCGACATCGGGTCGTAAGAGCAGTGCAGCTCCGTGATGTTGCCTTCGGCGTCCTTCACGACCTCCTCGCACTTGATGAGGTAGGAGTAGCGCAGGCGCACCTCGCCGCCGGGGCAGAGTCGGAAGAACTTTTTGGGAGGCTCCTCCATGAAATCGTCGCGTTCGATGTAAATCACCTTCGAGAAGGGCACCTGGCGCGTTCCGGCGGCTTCGTTCTCGGGGTTGTTGATGGCCGTGAACAGCTCGGTCTTGCCGTCTTCGTAGTTGGTGATGACCACCTTCAGCGGATTCAGCACGGCCATGCGGCGTTCGGCGACCTTGTTCAGGTCCTCGCGCACACAGAATTCCAGTTTGCCGAGGTCGATCACGTTGTCACGCTTGGCGACGCCCACCATCTCGGCGAAATTGCGCACCGAAGCGGGCGTGTAGCCTTTGCGGCGCAGTCCGCAGATGGTCGGCATGCGGGGGTCGTCCCAGCCCATCACGACGCCTTCCTGCACGAGTTTCAGCAGTTTGCGCTTCGACATCATGGTGTAGGTGAGGTTCAGCCGCGCGAATTCGTACTGGTGTGAGGGGAATATCTCCAGCGCCTGGATGAACCAGTCGTAGAGCGGTCGGTGCACGTCGAATTCCAGCGTGCAGATCGAATGGGTGATCTGCTCGATCGAGTCACTCTGGCCGTGGGCGTAGTCGTACATCGGGTAGATGCACCATTTGTTGCCCGTGCGGTGGTGCTCGGTGTGGATGATGCGGTACATTAGCGGGTCGCGGAACAGCATGTTCGGGTGTGCCATGTCGATTTTGGCCCGCAGAACTTTGGCGCCGTCGGGGAATTCGCCGTTTTTCATGCGCACGAACAGGTCGAGGTTCTCCTCGACCGAACGGTCGCGCCACGGCGACGGCGTTCCCGGCACGGACACCGTGCCGCGGTTCTCGCGAATCTGCTCCTGCGTCTGGTCGTCGACATAGGCCAGTCCTTTTTTAATGAGCACCACGGCCCACTCGTAAAGCTGGTCGAAATAGTCCGACGCATAGCGCTCCAGCTCCCACTGGAAGCCGAGCCATTGAATGTCGCGCTTGATCGAGTCTACATACTCCACGTCCTCCTTCACGGGGTTCGTGTCGTCGAACCGCAGGTTGCATTTGCCGCCGTATTTCTTAGCCAGTCCGAAATTGATGCAGATGCTCTTGGCGTGGCCGATGTGGAGGTAGCCGTTCGGCTCGGGCGGGAAACGGGTCTGTACGCGTGTTTCGCCCTTGGCGATGGACTCTTCGATGATCTCTTCGAGGAAATTCAGCGATTTCTCCCGAATTTCGTTGGTTTCGCTTGCCATGTGTATGGATGATTATTTCTTGTGATTCTTGCTGTTGTAAACCGTTTTGAGCAGCTTGACGCCCACGACGAGCATCTGCTGGGTTCCCAGGGCCGTGCCGTCGTGATGGGCGGCGAACTCGGCGCGGACCGATACCGTGTCGTTGAAGAACGAGCGGCGGTAGGAGAGCGCCGTGCGGCTGTACACCTTCTGGTCGGTGCGGAAGAAACTTTCAGCGGGGTAGAGTTCGCGGCCGTAACCGATATTTTCCTCCGGGTGTCCGTAGAAGAACGGATGGATGTTGTCGCCGACATAAAGGCGTTCGTCGAGCGAAAGTCCCCAGCGGCTGATGCGGAATGCGAATTCACCCATGCAGGGCGTCTCCCACGAATGTCCGAAACTGCGGTCGCGCTGGGCCGTGAGCAGCGCCCCTAACTTGATGTCGAAATCGAAGAAGGCGTTGAACCGCACGCCCACGCAGGGGTTCAGCAGCTGCAGGTCGACGACGTTTTCCAGCTCCGCGCCTTTCTGCCCGGCGAAATGGAACATCGAGTAGTTGAATCCGTAGTAGAAGCGGTCGAAATAGTGGCGTCCTGCCAGCAGGATGCGGAATTTCTCGCGCGAGAGTTCCGAATACATGCCTTCCCAGTCGCAGACGAACTCCACATAGGAATTCCGCTGGCCGTTGTACTGCGCCAGCACGCCGTTCATGCGGTTGTGGTAAAACCGGTAGGATTCCGAGAAGAATGCCGTCGAGTAATCGTCGTCGTGCATCATGTCGCGGGTGAAGATACCGGCCACGGCCGTGACTTTGGGGGTCTGGAACTGGTAGTAGAAGACGGGTTTCACCTCCGAGAGGTAGTCCGATTCCGCCGAACCGAAATTCTTGATCATGTCCGCGGCGATGACGAGCGTGTTTTTCTCGTCCCACCGGATGCCGACGCGGGGCAACAGGCGGGCGGCGAAATCCGTACCCGAATCGATGTCCAGCCCCGGGACTGCGAACTCGTTGCTGCCGAACTCCTTGTTGTCGAAATACATTTTGAAGTCGGCGCCCACGAGAACCTCCTGAGCGTGTCCTGCGGCGGCAATTCCGCCGAGAGCGAGCAGAAGCAACAGTTTTTTCATAGGTTTGCTATTGATAGAGTCAACAAAAGTAGGGAAAAGATTTTAATTTTATTTACTTTTGACCCCGAAATCAACCGTTCCGAAGCCATTATGCGCAAAATCACCAACGAAGAACTCGGAAGACCCTCGGCCGAGGAGTTCGCCGCGATGGAGAAAATGCCCGTCACGGTCGTGCTGGACAACGTTCGTTCGGCCCAGAATGTCGGGGCCTTTTTCCGTACGGCCGACGCTTTCGCCGCGGAGCATATCGTCCTGTGCGGCATCACGGCGGTGCCTCCCTCCCGCGACATTCACAAGACGGCCCTGGGGGCCGAGCTGACCGTGCCCTGGAGCCATTATGCGACCACCGGGGAGTGCCTCGCGCGGCTGCGTGCCGAGGGTTGTGAAATCTATGCCGTGGAGCAGGTCGAAGGGGCCGTGATGCTCGATGCGTTCCGTCCCCGGCCGGGCGTGAAATACGCGCTGGTCTTCGGCAACGAGGTCGACGGCGTGGGGCAGGAGGCCGTGGATATGTGTGACGGAGCTATCGAGATTCCGCAGTCCGGCACCAAGCATTCGATAAACGTTTCAGTCGCGGGAGGCGTCGTTTTATGGGATTTCTTTTGCCAAATCCGACCGAAGCGTTAACTTTGCCGCGATTTAAAAACCTAAAATCTGAAAAAATGTCAGTAGAAAGCACCGTCCGTGCGGTCACGACTTACCGCTTGACGGAGATGAAACAGCGGGGCGAGAAGATCGCCATGCTTACCTCTTACGACTATTCGATGGCGAAGATCGTCGATGCCGCCGGTATCGACGTGATTCTCGTGGGCGACTCGGCGGCCAACGTCATGGCCGGTTACGAGACCACGCTCCCCATCACCCTCGATATGATGATCTACCATGCCCGTTCGGTCGTGCGTGCCGTCGAGCGTGCGCTGGTCGTCGTCGACCTGCCGTTCGGCGCCTATCAGGGCAACTCGAAGGTGGCGCTCGATTCGGCCATCCGCATCATGAAGGAGACCGAGGCCGACGCCATCAAGATCGAAGGCGGCGAGGAGATTCTCGAATCGGTCAACCGCATCCTTTCGGCCGGCATTCCCATCATGGGACACCTCGGCCTGACGCCCCAGTCGATCCACAAGTTCGGCACCTATGCCGTCCGCGCCAAGGAGGAGGCCGAGGCCGAAAAACTGATGCACGACGCCCGCCTGCTGAGCGATGCCGGATGCTTCGGCATCGTGCTGGAGAAGATTCCCGCCGAACTGGCGACCCGCGTCACGAAGGAGATTGCGGCTCCCACGATCGGCATCGGCGCCGGCGGCGGCTGCGACGGCCAGGTGTTGGTGATTCACGACATGCTGGGCATCAACAAGGGTTTTTCGCCCCGTTTCCTGCGTCGCTATGCCGATCTGCACACCGTGATGACGGGTGCTGTGGAGCAGTATATCAAGGACGTGAAGGAGTGCGATTTCCCCAACGAGAAGGAGCAGTACTGATTTTTCGACCAGAGCGGCGCACCTGCCGCACATCCTTCGAATCCCCGGACAGAACGTACATTAGTATTGCCTGTCCGGGGATTCTTCACGATGTACGACATCTGTACCGCTCGGATCAAAAAATAGCACGGTCTGTTCCCGTTTACATTTTGTTGATAAAAAAATCGGCGGATCGGCCCGGAAATTAGGCCGTTTCGAAAATAATGATTACTTTTGCGAGCAACAAAAATCCACGTTCATTATGTCTTTTATCAATGAAAGGGTTCAGCCCGAAGGACTTAC
>X355_Hoffmanns_Two_toed_Sloth__coassemble_1892_pt1 | contig 47961 bp, 37 predicted proteins | sample X355_Hoffmanns_Two_toed_Sloth__metabat2_high_PE_009 | metagenome-assembled genome bin X355_Hoffmanns_Two_toed_Sloth | reverse complement strand
CGGCCTCGTCCATCTCTCGTCCGGGGACGGGAGGGCTGATGCGGTAGAATTCCGTAATACGGCTCATGGCGTCAGTCGTGCAGGCCCCGCGAACGGAGGTAGGAGATCAGCAGTTCGGGACGGTCGGTCTGGATCAGCGTGGCGCCCATGTCGACGAGCTGGCCGTAAACGGCGGCGGGGTCGCTGTCGAAAGCGGCATCGTCGCAGAGACCTCCGCAGAGCGAAGGCCACAGGGAGTTCACCCAGAGCTTCGAACCGCTGGCCAGTACTTTTTTCATGCAGGCTTCGACCTCGGGGGTGTATTCCGACCAGCAGATTTCGTAGGCGAGGGGCACGGTGTTCGTGTCAATGTATTCGGCGAAGAGGGCCTGCCCTTTGGGCTTGAGGATGTCGATGATGGGCATATACATCATGTTGTGTTTGTAACGTGCGAACTTTGCGGCGACATCCGCAACGGGGCTTTTACCCTTGATAAGGAGCTGTCCGGTTACGCCGAGCTCTTCGGAGAGGGCCTGCACCAGATCGTAATACTGGTAGCCCTTGTCGATATTGACGACAATGCGGTCCTTGCACAGTTCCAATGCTTCCCGAAGCGTCGGCATGCGGTGTGAGGTGGCCACGCCGTGGCCCGATTTGAGGAAGCACCGTTGGATGGAGTCATAGGGAATCTCGGCGATAAGTCCGCGTCCCGTGGTGGTGCGGTTCAGCGTCCGGTCGTGGCAGACCACCAGCACGCTGTCGGAGGTCAGCGCCAGGTCGATCTCCACGATGTCGGCGCCCATGCGGATGACCGATTCGATGGCCGCAAGCGAGTTCTCGGGCCAGTTGCGCCAGTCGCCGCGGTGGCAGGCGACGAGGACTTTTTTCGAGGCGGGGTCGTGGAGTTCCGAGACAACCCAATCGGCATGGTTTCCCGGAACGGATGCGGAGTGTGAACAGGAGGTTTGTAAAAGCAGCAGTCCTGAAAGAAGAATAAGCAGTTTTTTCATGGATTGTTTGGGTTGGTGTCAATGAAATGTAAATATATGAAGAAAATCGTGTATTCGCGTGGACATACACGATCTTCCGCCGGAATTGATCTCTGTTACCAGTTCATGACGCGGACTTTGTACATGTCCAAGTCGGGAACCTTGATCGTCCGCGTTTCCGTCGAGGCGTCCTTGTCCGTGGAGTAACGGATGGTCTGCGTCGACCAGGTCTGCGAACCTTCGGGTTTGGTGGAGTCTGTGTACCACAGCTCGCCCGTCTCGTCGTTGTAGTTGATCGACTTGATTGCCGTCGATGCGGCGAAGAGCTTCATCTCGGTGAACTGGTTGGTGCCGATGTCGTAGAGATAGGCCCGGCGGCCGCCGATGCAGAGCGTGTTCGAATTGACAAGGCTCATGTCGTGCAAACTGCTTTGGGGCGTCTGTACGGTCTTCTCCAGTTCGAGCGACGGGGTTGTCGTGTCCCAGTCCTTGAGTTTGTAAATTTGCAGGCTCTGGCCGCCGATGGCATAGAGCCGCTGCGTCGTCTCGTTCCAGACTACGCCGTGCGCCGAACCGAGCGTCGACTGGTAACGGATCAGGTTGGGCTGCGAAATATCGTACAGCTGCACCGAATTGTTGCCCGCGCCGCTGCCCTCCGAGCAGGCCACGACGATGCGGTTGCCGGGCAGCAGTTCCGCCGAGTGGGCGTTGGGGGTTGCCGTGGTATGGAACAGCACCTCTTTGGTCTCGATGTCGAGCAGCACGCACCAGTTGTAGGAGCTGGTGCACAGGAGTTTCTTGCCGTTGTCCACCGGCTTGCAGTCGTCGAGGTGGTTGCAGCGGTTTTCGGCCAGCCCGAGCGTTGCGGCGGCCGTGGTTGCGTCCCAGCTCCAGGTGATCGCATCCTTGTAGGTGGTTTCGTCGGCCAGTCCGGCGTCGATCATGTAGACCATGTTGTCGCCGCAGAAGATCAGCTCGGTCACGAAGCTCGACCGGGCGTCGTCGGTTTCGTGCTTGCCGCCGGCCTCCAGGGCCACGGCTTCGGTAGTCCCGACCGAGAACGAATTGCCGTCGGTGTCGGTGAGGGTCACGGTGTAGCCTTGCGACAGGGTTACGGGGGCGATCATGACGGGGATCAGCTGCGTCTCTTTCGAACAGTCGAGCGGCGCGGGCAGCGTCACGGTGATTGTCTGCGCCGATGCTGAGGCCGACCAGTCGTCGATGCCGACCGTGAGGTCTCCGGCGATCGCCTCGCCGCCGTTGGCTTTTACAACCGCCTTGCCGATCGAGTAGTTGCCCTTCTTCACGCTGACGTACATCGTGCAGAAAAGGTTCGTGAGCTCCATGCTGCAGCCCTCGTAAGCGTTGAGCCGCGCCGTGGCCTTGCCGACGAGGAGCGGGGTGACGCTTCCCGTCTGGGCCGTGGGAACGACGGTTTTCAGCTCGCCGTCTTCACAGCGGATTCCGGCGTCCGCGGGCCAGAATCCGACGACCGTCGAAGCCGTGTGTTCCGGCGCATGGAGCGTAAAGAGGAACATGGATTTCTGCGACCCCGACTGGATCGGCGCCGCGTAGACGGCTTCCGGGGCGTTTTGGTCCGCGACGAACAGTCCGGCCTTGTCGTTCCGGCTCCAGGTGGGCAGCGTCGTCGCTCCTTTGTCGTTGTAGTATTTCGACAGCGTCAGGGTGGTTTTCGCGGCGAGTTCCCGGGGCGAATCGTCGTCGTCGTTCGAACAGCCCATGGCGAGGAACCCCGTTGCGGCGCAGAGCAGCAATGCCCGGAGCAGGTGGAATTTCAGGTTATTCATCGTTTTATGCATTTTTGAGGGTTATTTTTTCTTTTTGCCGAGAATGACCTCGTTGTAGGCCTTTACGACGTTTGCGGGGGTGGCGTTCTCTCCGGCGCGGACCTCGTGCATGAAGACGCCTTCGTAACCCGACGCCCGCAGGCGGCTGAGGAAATCGCGCCAGTCGATGACGCCTTCGCCCGGCAGCCAGTGGCGTTCGTCCTGACGGTCGTAGTCCGATGCGTGGATCGTGCCGATGCGGCTGCCCACGGTCTCGAAGAAATGGGCGTGCTCCTCCTGGAGCAGGTGGTTCGAGTCGAAGCAGACCATGACCTCGGGGAAATCGCCGATCAGCCGCATGATCTCGCCCGAGTCGCGTCCCAGGCAGGTGCGGGGCAGGTTCTCGATGCAGAGCACCGCGCCGATTCCCTTGGCGGCCAGTGCGAGACGGCCGATGGAGTTGGCGGAGTTCTGCAGGCGGGTTTCGCGTTCCTCGTCGGTGATCGGCTCCGAACTGGGGTGCAGCACCAGTCGCTGCGGGTGGAAAATCTCCGCCAGACGGATCATCCGCTCCATCAGCAGGACATTCTCTTCGCGCAGTTGCGGATCGAGTACCGAGATGTCGAGCGTGCGGCTGAACGGTAGGTGGCACGACCACACGGCGAGCCCGGCCTCGTCGAGCATCGCCCGGACGCGGTAGGCGCGGGTGTAGCATTCGTTTTCGGGGGCGTTGCGCCAGAAATAGTTGAAGACGACCTCCACCTGGTCGATGCCCGCGGCCTTGATCTGCGCGAGTTTTTCGGGCTCGGGGGTCTTTACCATGCCGAGCGACACGCCCACGGGGTATTCGGCCCGGACCGCCCCGGCGGCCAGCAGAAAGGCTATCGTTATGAACAGTAGTTTTTTCATCGTTTCGTTTCGTTTGGGAAAGGGAGGCGCCGGGGGTGCCGGACGCCTCCCGGTCCGGTTATTTTACGCAGCACGAGCCGCAGATGTCGCCGCCGTGGGTACTCCAGCTCGAAGCCCGTTCGCCGCCCACGTATTGGCCGGCGAAGATGCCGTTCTGGCTGGCGTTGCCGATGAACGCCGAGTATAAAACCCCGTCGAGGTAGTTGTTGCCGCCCATCTGGCGCTGTGCGGCCGCGACTCCCGTATAGCTCCATGAGTCGAGGACGTTGCCGTTGGCATCGAAAACATAGTTCGTGTTGGTCGTCTGTCCCGCCGTGATGTAGAACCGGTTTTCGGAGTCGACGCACGGGTGGGAGTAGTTGTAGGTGTTGGAGACGGCCGTTCCGGTGTGGACATGCTCCCAGTTGACCTCCGAAAGGTCGCCCTTCACGTTGTAGACCGAGCCGTTCTTCGAACCGGCGAAGACCGAGCCGTTGGGGGCCACGACGGGTTCGTAGATGGTATTGGGGCTTGTCCTGCCGGCCAGCAGCGGGGTTTTCGCCGTGTGCGTCGTCAGGTCGACGGCTCCGATATAGCCGTCCTTGGCCCCGAAATAGGCCAGCGTCTTGTCGTTGCTGACGGCGAATCCCACGATGTCGGACATCTCGCAGCCCAGCGCCACCTTGGCAATCTGCTCGCCGGTCTCGATGTTGAGGAAATAGGCGTTGGCACCCGCTCCGACCAGCAGTTCGCTGCCATTGACCAGCAGGCCTCCGCCCGCAGTGCCGATGGCCGCATTCCAGATTTTCTGCCCCGATGCGGCGTCGACGGCGAACGTGTTGCCCGACTTGTCGCAGATGTAGACCGTCGTTCCGGCGGCGTTGACGGCCGGGGCGGCGCTCTGCATCGAGCCCGCTTCGGTGAAGGTCCATTTCAGCTGGCCCTCCTGCGTGATGGCGTAGAAATGCCCGGCGATTTGCGTGCCGTAGTAGATGTCGCCCGTCACGGGATTGACGGTGAGCATGTTGTAGCTGCTGGTGTTGGTGGGCGGCACGTAGCGCCACTTTTCGCTGCCCGTCACGACGTCGAAGGCGTAGAGGGCGGAGAGTTTGTTGAAGGTGATGATGTAGACGGTCTTTCCGTCGGGCGAGAATACCGGGCAGGTGCCTTTGAATCCGTTGTAGTTCGAGCCGTCCTGCGCCCAGTCGGTGTTGTAAATGACGTATTCGCGGATCTCGACCTCGAGGGTCCACGAACGGGCGTTGCCGTCGATCGTGGCGTTGAGCTTCACGGTCTGCGTGCCGACCGTGCCCAGTCCGTATTTCACGACGGTTCCCTCCTTCACCACGTCGCCCGGGAAGGTCCATTTCACGTCGGTCGCCGTCGGATAATCTTCCGTATTGAACGAGAAGGTGATCGGCTGGTTCCTGGCCGCCTTATCGCGGTCGAGGATGTAGGGGATGGCCAGGGTCGGCATCGCCTTCGCGGTGGCCGGTTCCGAAGCGCCCTTGTCGTAGTTGGCTACCAGCGAGAAGTAGTAGTTCTTGTCGTTGACCAGTTCGTCGAGCGTCACGGTCGTCGCCTCCTTGTCGAGCGTCTGCTGCTCGACGTTGCCGGGGGTGTCCTCGTTGTAATAGGAGAGTGTGTAGGAGAGCACCGTCGTCGCGGGCTTCGACCATGCGAGAGTCACATAGCCATCGCCTGCATCGACCGTGAGGTCGGTGATCGGGAACCGCGTCGTGGCGGGTCTGCCGACGGCGGTGACGTAGTTCGAGACGAGTTTCCCGTAGACAGCCTGCACGTAGAAGGTGTACTGCGTGTCGTTGACCAGTCCGCCGATCGTGCAGTTCATCGCGCCGCCCGTGCGCAGGGTGACGGTCTCCGAATCGGCATCGGTGTAGTAGACGATGAAATCCGTCGGGTTCCAGCCTTCGGGCAGGCTCCAGGCGAGCTGCACCTCTTCGTCGCCCGGCGTGGCCGTGAGGTCGGTGACCTGATGGCGGGCCGCTCCGGCTTCGGGGATGTCCTCGCTCCAGCACGCCGTGAGCCCGGTACAGAGCAGTGATATCAGCAAAAGGTTGATTATCTTTTTCATGCTTCTTCTGACTTAAAGTGATTGGTTAATTGAAGCCGGGATTCTGCCAGAGAATCGACGGATTGTTTACGATCTCGATCTGGCTCTGCGGGATCGGGAAGATCAGGTTGTGCGCGTCGAGCGAGTAGCCCAGCCCGCGGAAATAGTCGACGGCCAGTCCCAGCCGCACGAGGTCGAACCACCGGTGGCCTTCGAGGGCGAACTCCCGGCCCCGTTCGGCGGCCAGCTCGCGGCGGAACTCCGGCAGGGTTTTGACCTCGTCGGTCGTCAGTCCGTCGAGCCCGGCCCGCGTGCGGGTCTTGTTGAGCCACTCCAGCGCATCGCCCAGGCTGCCGCCCGATTCGGCCAGCGCCTCGGCGTACATCAGCACCACGTCGGCATAGCGCAGGTGCGGGAAATCGTTGCCCACCTGCGTCGTGTAGGTCGCGTCGTAGGTGTCGTACCATTTGGTCATGGCGAAGAGGTTGCTCGAAATCTTGGTGTAGGTGCTGATCAGCGGCAGGCGGTTGTCCTTATCCCCGTCGTAGATCGCCTTGAATTCGGGCGTCGGGTTCCGGATGTCGGCCAGCACCTCCGTATTGGCGCTGTACCAGTAGCCGTGGCCGTTGTCGTTGGTCTTGTTGTAGTAGAGCGCGAAGATGATCTCCTTGTTCATCTTGTTGCCCACATCGAAAACCCGTCCCGTCGTCGATTCCAGTCCATAGGCGGTGTTCTTCATCGCCTCCTCGAGGGCCGTTTTGGCCTCGGCGGGCTTTCCGAACGTGAGGTAGACCTTCGCCAGCAGCGTGTAGGCCGCGATGTTCGCCACGCGCCCCTTTTCGGCGCCGGGCGTCGACGGCAGCAGCCGCGCGGCCTCCGAGAGGTCCTCTGTCAGCAGGGTGTACATCTCCTCCTCCGTGCAGCGGGGAATGAGCTTGGCGGCCGCCGGGGCAACTACGGTGCGGGTGATGGGCACCACGCCGAAGACGCGGTAGAGGTTGAAATACCACCACGACCGCAGGAACAGGCATTCGCCGCGGTATTTGTCGTAGTTGGCGATTTTGGCCCCGGCCATGTGGTCGAGGACGTCGTTGCAGCGATAGATGCCGTTGTACCAGGCGTTCCAGATGTCGCTCAGGATGCCGTTGCTCGGCGTCTCGGCGAAATGGTCGATGTCGTAACGGTCCTGCGTCGACACGGCCATCGATTCGAGGACATTTTCGTCGCTGCGGTAGCCGATCTCCGTGAGGTGGAAGCCCATGTTCGTTTTGAGCTTGTAATAGCAGGCCGCCACCCCCTGGTTGAAGTCGTCGTCGGTCTTGTAGAAGTTGCCTTCGGTGATGTTGTTGCTCGGGTACTGCTCGAAGAAACTTTCGCCGCACGAGCCCAGGCCCAGTGCGAGGAGTCCCAGCGCAAGGAAATATTTCGGTTTCATGGTCATCGTCATTTTTGATTACAGGTTAAAGTTCACTCCGACGCTGAACGTGCGCGACAGCGGATAGGAACAGTAGTCCTCGCCCGGACGCAGGGCGTCGGTCGAGCGTTTGTTGACCTCGGGGTTGTAACCCGAGTAGTCGGTCCACGTAAAGAGGTTCGACCCCTGCACATAGATGCGCAGTTTCGAAATACCGGCCTTCCGGGTCCAGCGGTCGGGGAACGTGTAGCCCAGCGAGAGGTTCTGCAGACGCAGGTAGGAGCCGTCCTCGAGGTGGAACGTCGAGGTGCAGGCGCCGTTGTTGCCGCTCGACTTGCGGGTCGCGCGGTTCAGCTCGCCGTAGGGATAGCGCTGCAGCGACTCCTTCATCATGTTCGACGAAGCCTCCATGTTGAGCAGGTAGCGGCGTTCGAGGTTCAGAATCTCGTTGCCGTAGACGCCCTGGAAATTGGCTGCCAGGTCGAAACCCTTGTATGAGAGGTTGACCGAGAAGCCGTAGTAGAAATCGGGCATGTAGTTGCCCACGATCACGCGGTCGGCATCCTTTTCGAGAATGCCGTTGCCGTTGGCGTCGACGAAGCGGAAGTCGCCGACCGTCGTGGTGTCGAAATGGGGGTAGGAGTCCAGCTCCTCCTGGTTGTGGAAGATGCCGTCCTGCACGAGCAGGTAGTAGCACCCGACGGGCTGGCCCACGCGCGTGAGGTAGTAGCCGCCGGCGTAGGACGACTCCTTGATGATGTCGGCGTTCTCGTCGCCGAGGCTCAGCACCTTGTTGCGGTTGAGCGACCAGTTGGCCGCGAAGGCGTAGGAGAAGTCGCCGAAGCTGCGCCGCGAGGTGAGCGCCAGCTCGATACCCCGGTTTTGCATCGAGCCGATGTTGACGTTCGACGAGGTGAGTCCCGACACGGACGAAACCGGAACGTCGAACAGCATGTCGGTCGTCTTCGAATAGTAGTAGTCGGCGGTGAATCCGAGCGTGCCGCGCCAGAGGCTGACGTCGAGGCCGATGTTGTACTGCGTGTTCTTCTCCCAGCCCAGGTCGTTGTTGGCGATCTGCGAGGGATAGACCTGCGAGGTGAGCCCGTTGCCGAGATCGATGTTCGACGTGCCGTAGAGCGCCAGGTATTCCGAGTTGCCGATCTGGGCGTTGCCGGTCTGACCGACGCTGGCGCGGATTTTCAGGTCGTCGAGCCATTTTACGTTGCGCAGGAAGCTCTCGTCGCTCACGCGCCAGCCCACGGAGGCCGCCGGGAAATACCCCCACCGGGTGTTGGGGGCGAAGCGCGACGAACCGTCGCCGCGAATCGATGCCGAGACCATGTAACGGCCCTTGTAGGAGTACTGCGCACGTACGAGCCACGAGGCGAACGTGTAGGCGTACTTGTTGTTGTAGGTGTTTTCCAGGTCGATGGTCTTGCCTTTCGTGGTGCGGATTTTGTCATCGCCGGCTGTGCCGGTGCCCACGATCTGCGAGGTCTGGATGCTCTGTTTCTCGGCTTCGTACACCGCCACGGCATTGACCGAGTGGTCGCCGAAGGTGCGGTTGAAGGAGAGCTGGTTGGAGATCGTCCAGTGGAAATAGGACTGCATGTTGTTCTGCGCCTTGGGGTCCGACGGGGCGTCGAGGTATTTGAGGCCGCGCAGGGGGATGTACGACGGGCGGTAGTAGTTGCGGATGTAGGAGTAGTAGTCGCCGCCGGCCGTGAATTTGTATTCCAGCCCTTTGATGAACTCGTAGGAGACATAGGCGTTGCCCAGGATGTTGATTTTCTCGCGCACGTCGTCTATTTCGAGCGCCAGCGCCACGGGGTTGAGCACCTCGTTGGTCTGGGTGTCCCAGCTGTTGGTACGCAGGAATCCGTTCACGTCCCAGTTGTAGGAACCGTCGGCGTTGTAGACCGGGAAGACCGGGGGCGCCATCAGCGCCGAGGCGATCACGCCGTCGCTGCCGTACTGCGTGTCGGAGGAGATGTAGTTGGTCTTCGAATAGGAGGGCGAGAAGCTGACGCCGTATTTCAGCCGGTTGCGCTTGCCGTCGATGTTGGCACGCAGGCTGTAACGTTCGAAATCCGACCCGATGATCGTTCCCTCGCGGTAGAGGTAGTTGGCGCCGATGTAGTAACCCAGCGTCTTGGTGCGCCCCGAGACCGATACGGAGTGCTTGGTCGAATAGGCCGTGCGGAAGATGGCGTCCTGCCAGTCGGTGTCGGTCATCGTGCCGGTCTTGTCCTGCAGGTAGGCCGTGATGAGCGGATCGACGCGGTGGTAGACCTGGGGACGGTCCTCGTAAGGGTCGTCGATCGAGCCCGTCGGGACGTTGAACAGGTAGGCGCCGTCGCGGGCCTCCTTGAAGATCGTGGCGAACTCATAGGCATTGAGCATGTCGATGGTCTTCGAGACGTTCGAGATGCTGAATTGGCCGTCGTAGCTCACGACCGGGCGTTCGCTCTGGCCGCGTTTGGTCGTGATGAGGATGACGCCGCATGAGCCGCGCGAACCGTAGATCGCCGCCGCCGAAGCGTCCTTGAGCACTTCGAGGCTCTCGATATCGCTACTTTCGAGGTTCGAGAAAGCCCGGGCGTCGCACGGAACGCCGTCGATGACGTAGAGCGGGTCGTTGCCCGACGTGGCCGACTGGATGCCGCGGATGCGGATCGAGACGTTGCCGTCGGGCTGTCCGCCCAGCTGGAGCACCTGCACGCCCGGCATCTTGGCGGCCATGGCGTCGCGGAAATCGGCGGTCGGCATACCGGCGAAATCCTCGGCCTTGATCGACGAGATGGCCGTCGTCACGTCGCGCTTGTTCTGCACGCCGTAGCCCACGACCACCACGTTGTCCATGGCGATCGCCTCGCTTTTCAGCGTGGCGTCGGCCTCGGTCTGACCGTCGGAGAGCGTCAGCTCGACCTTGGTGTAGCCGATGAGCGAGAAGACAAGCACGGCGTCTGCCTGCCGGATGTCGATGGCGTATTCGCCGGCGGCATTGGTCGCCGTGCCGACGGTGGTGCCCTTCAGGATGACCGTGGCGCCGATGACGGGCGCCCCGCTTTCGTCGGTCACGCGGCCCTTTACGGTGCGGCCGGCGTCAGCCGCGGGACGGGTCTGCGATTCCCCCCCCCCGCTTGGCCGTGAGGACGATTTTCAGCCCCTTAACTTCCATATTCACACCGGGAAGCACCTCGGCGACAATCGAGGCGATGCTGCGGTTGACGGCCTTCACCGACACCCGTTTGTCGGGGTTGATGTCGGCATCGATGTAGGCGAACGTGTACTGGCTGTTGGCTTCGATACGCTGCAACAGCTCCTTGATGGTAACGTTCTTCGCATCGACGGTGACGGTCGGGACCTGGGCCGAAGCCGTGGCGGCCGACACCGCGCAGAGGAGGACTGCCAGGAACAGATGCCGGCAAATCCTTTTCAAAACGTTGAGTTCATTCATGATAGTTTCGGTTTGTGTTTGGTTCGATTTTTCAAATGGAAGGGTGTGCCGGAGCCTCTTGTTGCAGGAGGTTTCGGAACTAACTGTCTATGTTACAGGGTTTATCTCTGGGTGATCAGGACGCGGTTGCCGTCTATGCGGTAGCGGATCGACATCAGCGAGGACATCACCTCCATAAGGTCTTCCAGCGGTTCGTGGCAGACGACCAGCGACAGTCGTTTTTCGGGAGAGATGTTCGACGAGAGGGAGATTTCGATGTTGTACCTCCGTTCGAGGTTGATGATGATGTCCTTCAGCGGCGTGTTGTCGAAAATCAGCCTCGGCGAGAACCACTGGCTGTAATTCCGGGCGTCGACCTTTTCGATGCAGGCGCGTTTCGAGAGCCGGTCGAGCGAGAACCGTTCGTCGGGACGCAGCGTCACGGGCCTGCGGAGATGCTCCCCGGAGATTTTCACCGAGCCGGTCTTGAGCACCACCTCTTCGTTCGATCCGAATGCGTAGTTCATGGCGTCGAACGAGGTGCCGAGCACCTCGACCTGCAGGTCGTTCATGCTGACGCGGAACGGCCGCAGCGAGTCTTTCCGGACCTCGAAGAACGCTTCGCCCGAGAGGGCCACGTCGCGCGTCTTACCCGAAAATTCCGCCTTGTATTTCAACTGGCTTTCGCCGTTGAGCCACACCTTCGTTCCGTCGGGCAGGACAAACTCCCCGACGTGCCCTTTGGCGGTCAGCAGCGTGATCTCCTCCACGGGACCGAGCGTCTGCGTGGCGGCGAAATAGCCCCCGAGGAATACCAGCACCACGGCCGCGGCCATGCCTGCGTAGCGCAGGATGCGGCGGGGAAGCGTGCGGACCCGGCTCGCGCGGATCGACGCCCGGAGCCGTTCGAGCCCCCTGCGGTCCTCCTCTTCCGAGGCGGGCGCCGTGTGCGTGTTCCAAATCTCCTGCAAAATCTCGTCGATCCCGGGTTCCTGTTCCCGGGCCAGCATCCAGCGTTCGAACTGCTGCCGGATGTCTTCCGGGATGTCCGGATGGCGGAATATGTAGTCGATAATTCGCTTGCGTTCCGTTTTGCTCATCGTGTGCCGGTTTTAGAGGGGCTGCGGTTTATTGCGCTTTCTGCGTCAGGGTGTAGGTTTCCGAATAGGTTCCGGCGGCGAAAGTGACCCGGCCGGTGCGCGGTGCGCCCGTGTCGTTGGCTCCGAAGCCGAGGTGAACGGCGAAAATGCCTTTCTCACCGCCCGAAAGGGGCTCGATCGTGATCCAGTCGTCGCCCGCGGCCGTCCAGCCGCAGGTGGTGTAAATCGTCACGGACTGGGTGCCGGCTGCGGCTTCCACGGTTCCCGACAGGCTGTGCATGTAGAGGCTGTCGGGTGCCGCCGGATCGTCGTCCTTGCAGCTGCCCGCCAGACAGGCGCATAACAGGACCGCCATGAATAGTAGCTGTTTTTTCATCTTGAATTTTTAAGGTTAAAAGGTTGTTTTCGGATCCGGTTCCATAGATAAGACAACTTACCTGCGGCTATGGCCAGTCAGTTTGTACAAATTTCTTCCTTTTTCTGTCGATTTGTTAAAAAGTCGTGAAAAAAGGTGAAAAGATTTTTAATTTATTCGCTTAAAATCTATATTTGCAACGACCGACTATGGATTGCGACGAACATATCATCCTGAAAAAACTCCGTGACGGGGACTCCGAAGCACTGGATATCCTGTACCTGCGCTATGCCTCCAAGGTCCGCGATTTCGCTTTTCGGCTGCTCAAGGATAAGACTGATGCCGAGGATCTTACGCACGATATTTTCCTGAAGGTTTGGGAACAGCGCGGGGCGCTCGGGAACGTCCTTTCGTTTCGTGGCTATCTGTTCCGCATGACGCGAAACGCCATTTTCAACGCTTATAAACACCGGCAGGTGCAGTACAAATATCAGGCGGAGGCCGGGGCTGCGGAGAGTTCCGCCGTGCCTGAAGCCGACGAACACGTCTCGACGGGCGATCTGCTGGAGATGATCGACCTGGCCATCCGTAATATGCCCGAGCAGCGGAGGCGGGTTTTCTGCATGAGCCGTTACGAGAACATGTCCTACAACGACATTGCCGAGGCGCTCAACATCAGCCCCAAGACTGTGCAGTACCATATTTCCGGGGCGCTGGCCGAACTGCGCAAACTCCTCTCGGCAATCGCCTTTTTCATATAGCCTGCCGGGTTCCGGAATAAACGAAAAAGGGAGGACCAACCGGTCCTCCCTTTTTCGTTCCTTGTGCGGATTACCGGTTCAGGACCGGTTTGATGTCCTTGATGCGGAGCTGGGTGGTCACCATGCCCCGGTAGTGGTTCTCGACGATCTGGTAGCAGACGTCGATCGGACGCCCCGAGCGCACCCATTCGTAATGCGTGGGCTGCTGGAAGGCGATGGCCTGAATCTTCGTGTTGGGCTTCTGGCGCTGCATCAGGTCCATGCGCAGGTGTTCGCACTCCACGCCGACGAGCTTGGCGTCTCCGTGGTTGCTCACGCCGTATGTGGCGAATACCGGCGCCGTGTTCCCCGGCCCGAAGGGCTGGAAGCGGTTCAGGTCCTTGCGGAACGTCGGCGTGATGTCCGAGAACAGCAGTTCGCTGTCGATGTCCACCTGCGGCACGAGCATCTGCGGGTCGATATTCTCCTCGACATAGGCGTTGAACCGCCGCGTGAATTCGTCGACGTTTTCCGGACGCATCGTGAGGCCCGCGGCGTACATGTGTCCGCCGAAGTTCTCCAGCAGGTCCGAGCACGACTCCACGGCCTGATAGAGGTCGAATCCCGGCACCGAACGCGCCGAGCCCGTGACAAATCCGTTGCTCATCGTCAGCACCACCGTCGGACGGTAGTAGGTCTCGATCAGGCGCGAAGCCACGATGCCCACGATGCCCTTCATCCAGCGCGGATTGTAGATCACCGTGCTCTTGAGGACCTTCATCGCGGGGTTATGCTCGATGAAATCGTGCGCCTCCTGCGTGACGGAACGGTCTATCGATTTGCGGTCCTGGTTGTAGGCGTCGATCACGCTGCCGAACTCCTCGGCAATCAACTCGTTGCCCTCGATCAGCAGTTCCACCGCGGCATGTCCGCCTGAGGGCGAAGCGTTCTCGTCGTTTTCGTCCATCCGCATCCGGCCGGCGGCGTTGATGCGGGGGCCGATCTTGAAGACGATGTCGTCGATGGTGATGTTGTGTTTGTCCAGTCCGCAGATCTTGATGATCGACAGCAGGCCCTTCGACGGCTCGCGGTTGAGGTATTTCAACCCGAAATGGGCCAGAATACGATTCTCGCCAACCAGCGGCACGATGTCCGAGGCAATCGACACGACCAGCAGGTCCAGCAGCGGCACGACCTGCTCGAAGGGAATGCGGTTTTTCTGCGCATAGGCCTGCACGAGCTTAAAGCCCACGCCGCAGCCCGACAGTTCGTCGAACGGGTAGGAGCAGTCGACCCGCTTGGGGTCCAGAACGGCTACGGCCTTGGGAATCTCCTCGGCCGGGAGGTGGTGGTCGCAGATGATGAAATCCACGCCCTTCGTTTTTGCATAGACAATCTTTTCCGTGGCTTTGATGCCGCAGTCCAGGGCAATGATAAGCCCCACGCCCTTGCGGGCTGCGAGGTCGATGCCCTTGATCGAAATACCGTAACCTTCGGTATAACGGTCCGGAATGTAGAACATCAGGTTTTTATGCCCGATCTGGCGCAGGAATTTGTAAACCAGTGCGACGGCCGTGCAGCCGTCTACGTCGTAGTCGCCGTAAACCATGATCTTCTCCTGGTTCGCGACGGCCCGTTCGACCCGCTCGACCGCCTTCTCCATGTCCTTCATCAGGAACGGATCGTGCAAATCGGCGAGGTTCGGTTTAAAGAATTTCTCCGCCTTCTCTACAGTGTCTATGCCTCTTTGTACGAGCAGATTGGCCAGCACCGGCGAGATCCGCAGAGCGGCAGCCAGCATGGCTGCCGTCGCGGGGTCGCCCTGTGGCTTCACTACCCAGCGTTTTTCTATAGGCATACGAATTGTTATTTATATATTTTAACATTTAATTTCTAATTATTGTTATTGCGTCTTTATATCGTTTCGGCGCTGTCCGCCGCTGTTGTCGCTGCCTTTGGCAGCGTTTGCAAATCTGACCCCACCCCGGCCCTCCCTCAGGGAGGGAGATGGCGTACGTTTCGCAGGGTCTTCACGGGCTGCGCGGCTTAAAGGGCTGTTGCGATTTTACACCGCAACACGCTGCTCAACACCTCGATAACAGTACGTTTCACCTCCTGCATCGGCGGGTGCAGTCCCGTTTCCGACGCAATCGACGTGACGCCCCGGTCGGTGAATCCGCAGGGGTTGATGCGCGTGAACCATTCGAGGTCGGTCGAGACGTTCAGCGCGAACCCGTGCATGGTAATATAACGCGACGAACGAACGCCTATTGCGCAAATCTTGCGCGGACGCCTTCCCTCGGGGTCGATCCAGACCCCCGAAGCCCTGGCGATGCGTCCCGCCGCGATGCCGTATTCGGCCACCGTGCGGATTACCGCCTCCTCCAGCGCGTCGATGTACTCCCTCAGTCCCATGCCGATACGCTCCAGGTCGAGGATCGGATAGCAGACCAGCTGCCCGGGACCGTGGAAGGTGATGTCGCCGCCGCGGTCAATGTGAAAGAACTGTGCGCCCATCGCTTCGAGCGCCTCGCGGGCTACGAGCAGGTTCTCTGCATGCCCGCTTTTGCCCAGCGTGTAGACCGGCGGATGCTCCACCAGCAGGATCGTACCCGCGTTATCCGGGCCCTCCCCGGTCTCCGCCTCGGGCCTCGGGCCTGCTCCTTTCCGGGCGATCTGCGCGTCGAACAGCGACTGCTGCAAATCCCAGCAGTCCTTGTAGTCCATCGTTCCGAGGTCCCGGCAGGAGACTTTCATAGCTACAAACTTTTTACGCTTTGCAGGGCCTCCTCAGCCATGTACGACGAGCGGACCAGCGGTGCGCTTGCACAATAGCTGAAGCCCATTTCCAAAGCTCTGAGCCTGTACCATTCGAATTTTTCAGGAGTGATATACGCCGCAACGGGGTAGTGCTCCAGAGTGGGACGAAGGTACTGACCGAGTGTCACAATCCGCACGCCCGCGTCGCGCAGGTCATGCAGGGTTTGCAAAACTTCATCATCGCTCTCGCCAAGTCCGACCATCAGTCCGCTCTTCGTCACGACGCCCTGATCGCTCAGGTAGCGCAGGGTCTCCAGGCTCGTGCGGTACTTGGCCCTGGAGCGCACTGCGGGGGTCAGTCGCTCGACGGTTTCGATGTTGTGCCCGATGATACCGGGCTTCGACGCAATGACCACATCCAAAAGGTCGGGCCGTGCGTCCAAATCGGGAATAAGGAGCTCAATTACGGCGTCGCTGTTCTGCGACCGGATGGCCTCCACGGTTGCGGCCCAGTGCCGGGCCCCGCCGTCGGGGAGGTCGTCGCGCGTCACGGAAGTTACGACGACATACCTTAGTTTCATCAGGGCGACGCTTTCGGCCACCTTCCGGGGCTCTTCGGCGTCGGGGGCAAGGGGATGTCCCGTCTTGGTCGCGCAGAAGCGGCAGCCCCGGGTACAGATGTCTCCCAGAATCATGAAGGTTGCGGTTCTCCGGCTCCAGCATTCGGCCTGGTTGGGACACATGCCGCTGCTGCAAATCGTGTGCAGGTTGTGCTTTTCGACGATGTGCCGCACTTCGGACCATTCGGGGGTGCGGTGGAGACGGATCTTCAGCCATCCGGGTTTTTTCAGTACATCTACCTTGTCATAAAACTTCGGCATTTAAGTTCATTATTTTCCTATTGATGCAAAAATAAGAAAAAATAATTGAAAAACCCCGTGATGATGCCAATTATTGTTCCGATGCGGGCTCCGGATACGCCGGAGGCCGGATGCGGATTTTTTTGGAGGAACAGGAATTTTGCCGTATATTTGCCCCCGGAACGGTTATCTCCGGCGCAGTCCGGGCCGTTCGTTCGGGAAATATGTGATTCTTTAACCTGTATATCATTCGCACATTTGAAAATCGGTAGTCTGTCGAAGACCGCATCGACGGGGATTTTATGCCCTGTTGCGTTCTTTGATTCGCTTCGGCAGGCTCCGGCGTTTGTCTAATTTCAAATTGTGCTTTTATGAAAACAATGCAAACCGCCAAGGCGAATTACCGTCTTGCAGCCCGCCTGCGCGGAAATGAACTTTGGATGGATTCGGATGTCCGCAAAGCGGTCGAGGACGAACATTTGCGGGCTGTCCGCCGGGCGGAGGGGCTGAAATGCCGCGCCGACCTGCGGGCCTTCGCCGAAAGCGTGGAGTGGGAACGCTTCGGCAGCTTCTGTCTCCGCATCGGATCGCGTCCGTCGGCCGTGCGGGCCTACCGGGATGCGGCGCTCGCCTGTCTCGACGGGGATTATTACGATCACGGGACCGAGCTGCTTCCCTGCCGGTTCTTGCGGCTCCGGTTTCTCCGGATGGCCGAGATGGCAGCAGCCTGCTGCCGAAATGACGCGCGGCTGCGTGGCCTGCTCGCAGACGACCCTCTGTTCAGGGAAGAATACCTCCGCTTCGGCGGAGGTGTTTAGCCCTCTCCTTCCAACAAGAAAAGAGGTCGGACACCTGCCGGTATCGGACCTCTCTGGTTAGGTTAGTTAGGTTAATGAGAGTGGGAGAATCCCACGTTTGTAAAACAAAGGTAAATCGAAATTTACGAAAAACCAAATGTTTTGTAACATTTTTCTAAAACCTAACCCACTTTATTTATAGTTTATAATTAAAAAATTTAAAATACCGCCGAATTTATAAGTTTTTGATTAAAGTGCTTCGCGCATCTCCACGGCTTCCGGAGCATCCTGCAGCGCGGGCTGCGGCTCGGCCGTCAGCGACGAAATGTGGCGGTGGCGATAGGTCGCGGGGGTCATCTGGTACTCCTTCTTGAAGAGTTTGATGAAATGCGACGTGTTGGGGAAGGTGCACTCGTTGCCGATTTCCGAAATGGATTTCGACGTGGAGATGAGCAGCAGGCGCGAGTGCATGAGCCGCTGCCGGATGTACCACTTGTGGGGCGGCATCTGGAAATGGCGGCGGAACTCCTTCTTGAACGACGTCAGCGAACGGTTGGTGAGCTTCGAAAGCTCCTCGATCGAGATGTCCTTGAAAATGTGGTCGTAGACGATCTGTTCGAAATTCTCTTTCGCGGAGTCGACGTTGCTGAGCAGCTTGCTCTTGATGCAGCAATCCTCGTGCGAGGCGAGCAGGTAGATCAACTCGGTCATCTTGATGTTCTCGGCCGTCTCGTCGTGACGGAAATCCTCATCGCGCAGATAGTTGTTGGTGTTGATGAAAAAGTTGCGCAGCGAGTTCCAGGCAGGCATGGCCACATGAGACCGGTTACGGCAGTTTTCGCACGAATGTTCGTTCGAAATGTTCAGGCCGTAGGTGATGTTCAGGTGCATGAGGATGCGTTGCAGGTCGTCCGGCGTGTAATAAAAGAGCACCTGCTCGAAAGGCTGGCCCCCTTCGGGGAAATTTTCGATGTAGTGGTGCCCGATGCCCAGGTAGAATACGTCGCCGCGCGAAAGTGTCTGACGCTTATCGCCGTCGTAGATGTACTTCGTGCCGCGGAGGATATACCCGATGGCGTAACGTGAAAGAGCCTGCGATTGGATTCCGTTGTGAAGTGTCTCTACGTACTTCACGATCATCGGCTGCTGCACCGATGAAGTCAATGAATTCTTCATAGTAATTGTAATTTAAGTTTTTCTGAACAAAGCGTTGCGTCACTCGTGTTCGTTCTCAAATATACAATTAATACTTTTTAATCTACTATAAAAAATAGCACATTTGGACACAAATGCTCAAATAGGACGATTTATGCTATGATTTGAGCTAAATAGAATATTGTAAGATTATGCCGATGACGGCTGAGGCCAGTAATAGCAGGTAAAGGAGCAGGGCGATATTCCGATGAATCCGCACGAACATGAAGGGCAGCAGCACGGCCGACGGCACGGCGGCCAGGGCTACGGTCCCCGGGGTTGCGGCCGGACTGCACAGCACGGCGGCGGCCAGGACGAGGACACTTATAATATATATAAGGATCGTCCGCGATTTGGTTCCGACGGCGTAGATGTCCGAGAGGAAAAAGAGCACGGCCAGCAGGTCGAGGACCAGAATGCCCCCCAGCAGGATGAGATTCCGGAAAGGAATTGCGGTGAACAGCATAAGGGGCTTTCCGGCGATGAATGCGTTGCCCAGGGCCGTGAGCGGGGCCGTGAACTCACCTCCGGCGCCCCAGTTGATGTAGCAGATCGTAAAGGCCGGGAGGAGCAGTCCGGCGGCGGCGACGGCTACTTCGCGCAGCGTGCGCCGGAAAAGCAGGACGGCCAGCGGCAGTATCAACAGCAGCGGCAGTGCGGCGGTGCTGACGAAGGGTAGCAGCCCGAGGTAGAGCGACGCCCGGAAGATGGCGTCGAATCCGTATCCGTTGCAGAACGAACGGGCGAAATTCTTTGCGGAGAGGGCCAGCAGGGCCGATGCGGTGAATGCAGGCAGGAAATCGTCCCCGACGGCGAGTCCGCATACGATGGCGCCGTAGAGCGGGATGGCGAGGCAGGTGCCGACCGAGTAGAGGTTGTAACGAATGGTCATCCGGCCGGCGCACATGCCCGTGAAGAGGATCAGCACGCCGGCGATCCAGCGTGCCCATACGGGATGCGCCGTCTGGAATTGCAGTAGCAGCGTTTCGGGGGATGTCGCGGCTTCAGGCTGTATTGCCGCGGTGCCGTTCAGCTGCGCCGGGTCGAAGCCATGTCCGGCCGCGCCCCACATCGCGGCGACGGCGAGTGCGGCGAGGGTCAGAAAAGCCGGAACGAGCGGCTGCCGGGCGATGTCGAATTTCATATCGGGAATTTTCCTTGTTGCAAAATTAGCGAAAAAAGCCGGAATATTATGTAACTTTGCTTCTATGTTGGAAAACCAGTACCAATACGAGCTCCGGGAGGCCGGATGCGACGAGGCCGGGCGGGGATGCCTGGCCGGGCCGGTATTTGCGGCGGCGGTGATTCTGCCGCCCGATTTTCACGACCCGCTGCTCAACGATTCGAAGCAGATGACCGAACGCAGCCGCGACAAGCTGCGGGCGATTATCGAACGCGAAGCCGTGGCGTGGGCCGTCGAGGCGGTCTCTGCGGCCCGGATCGACGAAATCAATATCCTGAATGCCTCGTTCGAGGGGATGTCGCTGGCCGCGGCGCGGCTGGATCCTGGGCCGGAATTCCTGGCCATCGACGGAAATCGCTTCCGTACGCGGCTCGAAATCCCTTACCGCTGCATTGTCAAGGGCGACGGCAAATACGCCGACATTGCCGCCGCATCGGTGCTGGCCAAGACCCACCGCGACGAGTATATGCTCCGTCTGGCGGAGGAGTTCCCCCAATACGGCTGGAGTCGTAACAAGGGCTATCCGACGCGCGAACACCGGCTGGCGATCCGTGAATACGGCCTTACGCCCCATCACCGGCTGACGTTCAACCATGAGATCGACCAGCTGGAGTTTCCGTTCTGAAACAAAAAGAGCAGGCTGCAAAGCCTGCTCTTTTTCAATAGATCCCTCGGGATTAGTATCCCAGCGACTTGGAAGCCGCATAGGATATTTTCAGGGCGTTGGCCCGGCGAAGCTCCTGCTTCACGTCGGTCACGATACCCATCTTCGTAGCCTGGTCGGCCTTGAGGCAGATGGTCATCGAGGCACGGTCGGCCTCGCTGAGCTTATCGCGCTCGGCGGCAACGAAATCCAGGATGTCCCGGGTGGATTTGTACGAGTCGTTCAGCTGGATGCGCGGCGCGGTACCGAACTTTGCCTGCATCATCATCGACGGAGGACCGATGTGGATGAAACTGACGAGCGATTTCTTCTCGAGTTTCTGGACCTCGGTGGCCTCCGGGAGTTTGTATCTTACCAGCAGTTCCTGATCGCGCATAGTCGTCGAGACCATAAAGAAGAAGAGGATCATGAAGATCACGTCAGGAAGCGATGCGGTTGAGATGGCGGGCACTTCTTTCTTGTCGCCCTTTTTTTTCATTACTGCCATGGCTTACTTCTTTATATTACGCGGTTCCGCCTCCGAAATCTTCAGAGGAACTGCCTTGGAGATTACATTGCGCTGCTCCTCGGGAAGATCCGAGAATTTGACGCCGAATTTACGCTGTGCCACTTCATCACGCACCTCGTTGAACGCGCGCGTGAGTTCGTTCTGCACCATGATGTAGGACTGGTAGCCCGTGTCGCGGGTCGTTTGCAGAGAAACGACGCCCTCGCTCACAGGATAGACCCATTTGCTGCCGTCGGGAAGATCGATCTCCCTGTTCACCTTTTCGGGAAGGTTTTCGTCGTCCATCGGGTTTACGATGAACTCCTTGGTCCTCTCCGTAAGCTGATGCAGATCGATCGGCTCCTGCTTGCCCGAGGCTCCTGCCATGATGTCGCCCCTGCCGTTGATGAACACCAGGAAGAGGTTGCGTTCCTTGACCTTGATGTCCTCCTGTTTCTGGTCCTCAGGGGGCATCGGCGGAAGCATACGCACCAGACCCGTGTCCGTGTTCATGGTAGTGGCAACCAGGAAGAAAATAAGCAGCAGGAAGGCGATGTCGGCTTGCGAGTCGGCTCTTACTTCCGGTGTTTTTCGATTATTTCTTGCCATCGTTGTTACTGTTATTTAAAGGCACCCCAAATTTCGGTGACGACAGCCGTTACGAAAGCGGCGACCATGGCAACATACGTTACGATGATGCTGGTTTCGGTCAGTACGGTCTCCCCGTGACCGAATACGTCGTTATTGGCCAGATCGGGGATCTGAACCGTATGGCCGGCGGAGATGAAGTATGCCACGCCGACGATGACGATGATCAGACCCAGGGAGAGAATGGTTCCCTTGATGCCTGCCGGATTCTGGATCATTCCGAAGATGGCGCAGAAAATGGCTGCAGCGACGGCGAACACGACGAGGAAGTATCCCCAGATCAGGTTCACGCTGATCGCAGCATCCGAACCGCCGGTAGCTATCGCGTATACCAGAAGTACCGCCGTGATAGCCATCAGAACGCCCAGCAATATGTTCAATATCTTTTTCATAATTGCTTTAGACTTTTTAATCTTATCCGCGGTGGATTATTTCTTGTTGTAAGCCGTCAGGATATCCATCAGCGTGATGGACGAATCCTCCATATCGTTCACCAAAGAGTCGATCTTCGAAACAATATAGTTGTAGAACAGCTGAAGAATAACCGCAGCGATAAGACCCATGAGGGTCGTCAGAAGGGCGACCTTGATACCACCGGCAACGAGGGTCGGGCTGATATCACCGGCTGCCTGAATGGCATCGAATGCGCCGACCATACCGACTACCGTACCCATAAATCCCAACATAGGCGAAAGGGCGATGAACAGACCGATCCACGAAAGACCCGACTCCATCTGGCCGGTCTGAACCGAACCGTAGGAAACGACGGCCTTCTCGACCGAGTCAAGACCCTGGTCGTAGCGGTCCAGACCCTGATAGTAGATCGAAGCGATCGGGCCGCGGGTGTTGCGGCAAACTTCCTTGGCAGCTTCGATGCCGCCGTTCTTCAGGGCCTCTTCGACCTTGGCGATGAGTTTCTTCGAGTTGATCGTCGAAAGCGACAGATAGAGGATACGCTCGATAGCTACGGCCAGACCGAGTACGAGGAACACCAGAATCGGGAGCATCCATGCCCAGCCGCCCTCGAGGAATTTCTGCATCATGACGTGGTGCAGGCTTTCGCCGGCGATCTGAGTTTCGGCAACAACCGTTTCGGTTGCGGCAGCTGCATCCTGCGCGAACGCACTAACGGTACCCAGTACGGACAGGGCAGCCGACGGAATCAAAAAAAGTTTTTTCATAGTTGTGTTAGATAAATAAATTTGATTAGTTGAATTTTGTATTTGTTAAGTCTTTTGGTTTCTTCTCTTCGCGGTTCGACCGCTTCTTTCGGCTGCTTATTTTTTTACTAAAAAATTCATTTTTTTTGTCTTTTACGACCGATGCGGAACCCTTTTGTAATTTTAACCGGTGTCCGCGGGTCGTTTTCACGCATATGTCCGAATCCCGGACAATCCGTCCCGAATTCGATCAATCGTTTGTTGCTCAATCAGTTGCCTGGCTTTTTGCACCTCGCTCCCTCGGTTCTTCCCTGCGGAAGGGGTACATTAGCAGTGCGAAATATAGAAAAAAAAATCGTTCCGTGCAACGTCTTACGCCGTAAATTCTCCGCGCAGGGGCCTGCGGAGCAGTGTGCGCGTTTCGTCGTCGGAAAGTCCCAGCCCGAGCACGTACATCAATTTGGTGACAGCGGCTTCGGTGGTCATGTCGTAGCCGCACAGCACCCCGGTTTTCTGGAGCTTCAGTCCGGTTTCGTAAAGCTCCATCGAGACCCGCCCGCCACCGCACTGCGTGATGTTGAGGATGATGATCCCGCGGTCTACGGCCTCTTTCACGACCCGGATGAACCACTCCGAGGTGGGTGCGTTGCCGGCGCCGTAGGTCTCGAGCACCACGGCCCGCAGTCCGGGGGCTGCGAGCATGGCCCGCAGAATTTCCTCGCCCAGTCCGGGGAAAAGTTTGATGAGCTCGATGCCTCCGGAGAGCTTGGTGGCGATGCGCAGTTCCGGCGAGGTTTCGACGGGCTGCAGGATCGCCGGCAGGTTGTAGGCGATATTGACCCCGACCTCGGCCAGCGGCGGGTAGTTGTACGACCGGAAGGCGCTCAGGGCCTCGGCGCTGCGTTTGGTGGTGCGGTTGGCGCGGAAGAGCCGGTTCTGGAAATAGAGCGACACTTCGGGGACCTCGGGGCGGCCGTCGAGGTGCGCTCCGGCGATCTCGATCGCCGTGATGAGGTTTTCGCGCCCGTCGGTGCGCAGCACGCCGATCGGAATCTGGCTTCCGGTGAAAACCACCGGTTTGCTGAGGTTTTCGAGCAGGAAGCTCAGGGCTGAAGCCGTATAGGACATGGTGTCGGTGCCGTGCAGCACCACAAAGCCGTCGTAACGGGCGTAATTGTCGCGGATCAGCTCGGCGAGGGCGATCCAGTGGGCCGGTTCGACGTTCGATGAGTCGATCACGGGAGATACCGTGTGTACGTCGATGTCGACGTTGAGACGCTTCAGCGAGGGGAATTCGTCGTAGATGCCGCTGAAATCGAAGGGCACCAGCACGCCTGTCGCGGCATCGGTCTTCATGCCGATGGTGCCGCCCGTGTAGATGATGAGTATGGATGAACGCATAGGATTAGATTCCTTTGAAAATTCGTTTTGCATTTTCGGTCGTCGCCTTCGCGACCTCTTCCGGCGTCAGTCCCTTGAGTTCGGCGACTTTTTCGCAGACATGGCGCACATAGGCCGATTCGTTGCGCTCGCCCCGGTGGGGTGCGGGCGTCAGGTAGGGGCAGTCGGTCTCGAGCAGGATGTCCTGCAGTTCCATGTCGCGCACGACCTCGGCCAGTTTGCTCTTTTTGAAGGTCACCACGCCTCCGATGCCGAAGGCGAAGTCGCCCAGTTCCTTCAGTTCCCGGTAGGTTTCAGCCGTGTCCGAGTAGGCGTGGAAAACGCCCCGGACACCCCGGCTGCGGAATTCGCGCACGAGGGCCACGGTCTCGGGCCACGCGTCGCGCGTATGCACGGCGATAGGCAGTCCGTATCGGAGAGCCAGCTCGATCTGGCGGCGAAAGGCCTCGGTCTGCTCCCCGCGGAAATCGCGGTTCCAGTAGAGGTCCAATCCGATTTCGCCCACGGCGCAGAAGGCGGGAAGACCTTCGGGCGGGCTTTGCAGGTAACGTTCGACCAGCGCCAGTTCTTCGTGCCAGCGGGGGTTGTCGTTGACCGACGTGGGGTGCAGTCCCATCATCGGGATGCACCGCTCCGGATGGCGGCGGCAGAGTTCGAACAGCCTACCGTGGCTTTCGGAGTCGATGGCCGGCAGCAACAACCGCCCGACGCCTTCGGCAGCGGCCCGGGCCAAAGCCTCCTCGCGGTCGGCGTCGAACGCTTCGTCGTAGAGGTGTGAATGGGTATCGATCAATTCCATAGCTTCATATATCGGTTTCCGGGCAGTTGCCGCACGGCGCCGGCCAGTTCCAGCCCCACGAGCAGCGTCGCCAGTTCGCCGGGGTTCAGCCCGCTGAGTTCCCCGAGCGTATCGACCGGGAGCGGATCGTCCGTGCGGAAACAACCCAGCAGTCCCGCTTCGTCGGGCGTGAGTTCCGGGGTCGCGGGCTTCGGGCGCAGCCGGGCGGGATTTTCGCCGAGGTCCCACATCAGTTCGCGGATCACGTCGTCGGCCGTCAGCACCAACTGCGCCTTGCGGTTGCGGATCAGGTGGTTCGTGCCGGCCGATGTCCGGTCGGTGATGCGTCCCGGGACGGCCATCACCGTCCGGTTGTAGGAGTCGGCGCAGTGGGCCGTGAAGAGCGAACCGCCCGTGTCCGGCGACTCGGCGACGATGCATCCCGCACTCAGCCCCGCGATGATGCGGTTGCGGGCCAGGTAAAAATTCCCGTTCTGCTTCGACTGCGAGTGGAGTTCCGTGACTAAAGCCCCTCCGTGGGCGAGGATGTCACGCGCCACATCCGTATGCTGTGCGGGCGTCACGCCGGGCAGCGGATTGGCTAACACCGCGACGGTCGGCACTCCGGCTGCAAGCGCCGCGCGGTGTGCCGTGACATCGATGCCGAAAGCCAGGCCGCTTACGATGCAAAGTCCCGGGACCCGTTCCGCGAGACCTCCGACCAGCCGGTTGCAGGCTGTCTGTCCGTAGGGTGTCGCGTCGCGTGTCCCCACGACCGAAATACAACGGGCCGAAAGGGCTTCGGCGTCTCCTTTGGTGTACAGCACATGAGGGTAATCGGGGATTTCCCGCAGCAGGGCCGGGTATTCCGGATCTGTGGACGCGATAGCCGTGATGCCGTTGCGGTGGCAGTGGACAAGCTCTTTTTCGGCCGGGGGAAACCCTTTTCGGCGGATGAGCTGTTGTGCCGCTTCGGGACGCATCCCCGCTTTAGCGGTCAGCTCGTCAGCCGTGGCCGCAAAGATGCTTTGCGCATCGCCGAACAGCTCCAGTAAATGCGCGGCCCCTTTTGTGCCGATGCCCGGAGTCATTTGGAGGGCAATATCCTCGATGGTCATAAACGCGAATAAAAAAGACGTTCTTAGCTTTGGTAAAGGTAACGAATTTTGGGGGATAACGAGAATTTATTCAGGAAATAACGCAAAGTTAGGCCGAAGTTTTGCAGAAATTAGAAATGTTTGTATATTTGCACTCCCGATGCGCTTGGAAATTAGTTCCGAACCTTTCCCGGGCCGGAGAAAGACCGTTGCGGTTTGTTTCGGCAGGTTGAGGAAGGGGCGGAGTAATGGAGCCGGGATATTCGGGATATAAGGGTCTGATGGCCGAGTGGCTAGGCAAAGGTCTGCAAAACCTTGTACAGCGGTTCGAATCCGCTTCAGACCTCGATTTGAAAGCGAAAGACCTCGGAAACTGATAGTTTTCGAGGTCTTTGTTTGTTTGGCCCGAAATCGGGCTCGTGCTTCGGGGTTATTCGAGTGTCACCAGTTCGTACTGCTGCGACCCGAGACCGATCGCTTCGGCGTGTTCGAGCGTGTGTATGCCGTGGCGTGACTCCATGCGCTCGATCAGGTGCACTTTCCCCGGGTCGGACGACGCGTAAACCAGGTCCACGCACGCCTTGTCGAGGGCCACCGGGTCGAGCGATGCCAGGATGCCGATGTCGCCCATTTGGGGCGCTGCCGGATGCGCGTCGCAGTCGCAGTCGACCGAAAGGTTGTTGGCTACGCTGATGTAGAGAATCTTCTCGCCGCAATGGTCGGCGACGGCTTTGGCGGCCTCGGCCATCGATTCCAGAAAGTCGTCCTGCGCGGGGAGGCTGCCCCACATCTCGCCGGCATTCTTCGTCTTGCCTGCCGAGTGTATCCACGCCTTGCCGGCGGACGAGGCGATGCCGATTGAGATGTTCTTGACGGCGCCTCCGAAGCCGCCCATGGCATGGCCCTTGAAATGCGAAAGGACCACCGTGAAATCGTAGTTCAGGTAGTTCTTACCGACGAAATCCTCCCGGAGGTGTTTGCCGCCCCTGACCGGCAGCGCTGTTTCGCCTTCTGCGTCCATGATGTCGACCGGGGCGATGGCCGTGAAGCCATGGTCGGCGGCGGCTTTCAGGTGGTCGGCGGTGCTTGCGCGGCCTCCGCCGTAAGCGGTGTTGCACTCCACGATGGTGCCGCCGACCTTTCTCACCAGATCGCCGATCAGCGCCGGCTGGAGGAAATTGTTGCCGCCCGGCTCTCCGGTCGAGAGTTTGACAGCCACTGTGCCTTTGGCTTTGCGGCCGAGGGCTTCGTAGATTTTGACCAAGTTCTGCGCGTTGATCTCCCGGATGAAATAGACCTTTGCCGGGGTTTCCGGCGTGAGGTTCGCGCTGTTTGCCTGCCCGCAGGCTGCGGACAGGAGCATGACGGCGCCTGTCGTGATTGCTATTCCCAGTTTTTTCATGGCGTTTCCGATTTTGATTGCCGATTTTTTCACGATACAAAATTAATGATGGGCGGCGATTTTTCCCTACCTGCATTACCGGAATTGTTACCAATATTCCGGTTTCGGGGACTAACCGTTCCGGCGCATGGTCAGCGAGATGCGGTTGCGGACGGTGTCGATGCCGGTGACCTTCACCTCGACGTGCTGGCCCAGGTGCACCACGTCCGCCGGCGAGGCGACGTAACGGTCGGCCAGCTGCGAGATGTGCACCAGTCCGTCCTGCTTGACGCCGATGTCGACGAAGGCCCCGAAGGCCGTGATATTCGTCACGATGCCCGGCAGGAGCATTCCCGGGCGCAGGTCGTCGATCGTGTGCACGTTGGGGTCGAACGCGAAGACCTGCAGTTGTTCCCGCGGGTCGAGACCCTGCTTGTCGAGCGCCTCGAGGATGTCCGTCACGGTCGGCAGTCCCACCTCGCCGCTCACGTATTTTTCGGGACATATGGCCTTGCGCAGGGCCTTGTCCGCGAGCAGTTGCTCCACGGTGACGCCCGCATCGGCGGCCATGCGTTCGGCGATGTGGTACGATTCGGGATGCACGGCGCTGTTGTCCAGCGGGTTCTTGCCTCCCACGACGCGCAGGAACCCCGCTGCCTGTTCGAAGGCTTTGGCTCCCAGCCGCGGCACCTTGAGCAGCGCCTTGCGGCTTTTGAAATCCCCGTTTGCGGCGCGGTAGGCCACGATGTTCTCCGCCAGCGCGGGGCCCAGCCCCGAAATATAGGTCAGGATGTGTTTCGAGGCGGTGTTGATGTTCACGCCGACGCGGTTGACGCAGCTCTCCACGACCGTGGCCAGGCGTGCCTTGAGTTTCGGCTGGTCCACGCTGTGCTGGTACTGCCCGACGCCGATCGACTTGGGGTCGATTTTGACCAGCTCCGAAAGCGGGTCGATCAGGCGGCGTCCGATGCTCACGGCCCCGCGCACCGTCACGTCGTAGTCGGGAAACTCCTCGCGTGCCACGGCCGATGCCGAGTAGACCGACGCGCCGTCCTCGCTCACCATGAACACCTCGACGCCCTCCAGACCCAGCCCGCGGACCAGCTGTTCGGTCTCGCGGCCCGCCGTGCCGTCGCCGATGGCGAACGCTTCGGCCCGGTATTTCGCGGCCAGCGCTTTCAGGGTTTCGGCCGCCTCGGCCCAGCGGTTTTGCGGCGCATGGGGATAGACGGTCGTGTTGTGGACGAGGTTGCCCTGCGAGTCGAGCGCCACGACTTTGCACCCCGTGCGGAATCCCGGGTCGAGGGCGATCACACGCTTTTGCCCCAGCGGCGACGAGAGCAGCAGCTGCCGCAGGTTCTCGGCGAAAACCCGGATCGCTTCGTCGTCGGCCCTCTCTTTGGCCGCCGCCAACTGTTCGGTCTCGATGGAGGGGCGCATCAGGCGTTTGAACGAATCCGCGGCCGCGGCCTCCATCCACGTGCGCGTCGCCGAGCCGGGGCGGATGAACCGGCGGCAGAGCCCTTCGATACAGCGGTCGGCATCGACGTCGACCGTGATTTTCAGGATACCCTCGTCGGCTCCGCGGCGCATGGCCAGGAAACGGTGCGACGAGATGCTGCGCAGCGGCGTTGCGGCGTCGAAATAGTCGGAGTATTTGGCCCCTTCGGCCTCCTTGCCCTTGACGAGTTTCGAGTGTACGACGCCTTCGCGGGCGAAGGTGCGGCGCAGTCCGTTGCGGGCCTGCTCGTCCTCCGAGATACGTTCGGCGATGATGTCGCACGCCCCCGCGAGGGCCTCCTCGGGGGTCGGAACCTCGGCCGAAACATAACGCCGAGCCTGCTGCGCCGCGTCGCGGGCCTGCTGGGCCATGACGAGGTCGGCCAGCGGCTCCAGTCCCCGTTCGCGGGCCACGGTGGCGCGGGTGCGCCGCTTGGGCTTGTAGGGGAGGTAGAGGTCCTCCAGCTCCACCGAGTCCCAGCACCCCTCGATGCGCCGTCGGAGCTCCGGGGTCAGTTTACCCTGCTCCTCGATGGTCGAAAGCACGGTCTGACGGCGTGCTTCGAGTTCGGTGAGGCGTTCCAGCTGCTCCTTGACGGCACCCACCTGCAGTTCGTCGAGCGAGCCGGTCGCCTCCTTGCGGTAGCGGCTGATGAAAGGTATCGTCGCGCCGTCGTGCAGCAGGCGCACGGTTCCCTGCACCTGCGGCAGGGCAATCTGGAGCCGTTGGGAGATGATTTGTTCGATCATGTTCGGAAATCTTTGGATGCAAAGATAGTGCAAGCTGAGAGCAAACGCAAGCTTGCTTGCATTTTGCCGAGGCGCCGCCTGTCTGAGAAAATCAAAACCGGGATTTCCTTTGTGGAAATCCCGGTTTCGGAAAAATAAGCAAGGCTCAGTCCTTCGAAAATTTGATGCCGAGTTCGTAGAGCAGGTAGATCGGCAGGAAGACGACCATCAGCGTGAAGGGGTCGCCCGAAGGGGTTATGAGTGCCGAGAGCACCAGCAGGATGACGACGGCATGTTTGCGGTATTTCCGGAAGAAGGATTTGGTCACGAGCCCCATTTTCGAGAGCAGCCATGCCAGCAGCGGCAGTTCGAAGACGATTCCCATGACGAATATCAGCATGAGGAAATTCCCCATGTAGGAGGTCAGCGAAATCTGATTTACGATCGACGCGCTGAGCTGATACTCCGTCAGGAAGCGGAACGTGAACGGGAAGACCAGCATGTAACCCACGGCGCACCCCAGGAAGAACATGAGCGTGCCTCCGAAGAACGCCATCCCGACGCTCCTCCGTTCCTCGCGGAACAAGGCCGGCTGCACGAAACGCCATATTTCGAAAATCAGGTAGGGAAACATCAGCACCAACGCGAACCAGAACGATGTGCTGATATGCGTCAGAAACTGCGATGCGACGTTGATGTTGATGATCTCCACGGAGTAGTTGTCGTTGCTGAAATCGGGCAGCAGCGGATTGTTCGACCCGCTGATCTGCGACAGCCACCGGTAGAGCGGAAAGTCCGAGGTGGTCGGTGCCAGCACGAAATGGTCGAACAGATAGGGCATGGCGCAAAAACAAACTATCACGAATACGAGCAGCACGGCGACCACGCGGATCAGGGTCCAGCGAAGGTCTTCGAGGTGCCCCCAGAACGTCATTTGTTTTTCTTCCATGGCAGGCGCAGCTTATTTCCCGTAGGAGGCTTTTACGAAGGGCGCTTCGAGCAGGTAGTCGATGCACTCGCGGACGCTGCGGACGATGTCTCCGTAGCTCGATCCCTCGATCTCGACGATGATGTTCTCGACGCCTGCGGTCTTGGCATTGGCGAAGATGGCGTCGAATCCCACCATGCCGCTCTGGCCGATCTCCCGGTGGTCCTTGATGTGCAGCAGGCTGAAGCGTCCCGGATACTTTTTGAAATAGTCCACCGGGCTGGCCTGTCCCATCACGGTCCAGTAAACGTCCATTTCGAAAAACACCTTGTCGGGATCGGTGTTTTCGAGCATGTAGTCCAGCATCACCCGGTCTTCGACCTTTCGGAATTCGCCCGAGTGGTTGTGGTAGCCGAATTTCATGCCGGCGGCCTTGCAGCGGGCTCCGACCTCGTTGAAATAGCGGCAGTAGGTTGCCAGGTCCCTGAGGGTCGTGATTTTCCGCATCGACGGAACGACGATGTATTCCGCACCGGCGGCCTTGTGCGCCGCGATGCATTCGTCCCACCATTTGAGTGCTTTTGAGAAATCGCCGCTTGCCAGCTCCTCGTCCGAGAGGTTGAGTGTGCAGTGTGTGGAGAGCACCTTCATACCGGCGGCCTCCACATCCTTGCGGAACTGTTCGGGCGTCTGTCCGTAGAGTTTGCCGTCCTTGTAGCTGGCCGCCTCCACCGAGGTGTAGCCCATGTCGGCGAGCTGTTTCAGCACGGGCTTGTAGTCCTCCTGATTGTTGCCGAAGGCCCCGATCAGGCTCCGCACGGAATAGAGCTGGATGCCGACCTCCTTTTTGGGCGCCCCTTTCGCCTTGGCGGATGCTCCGCCGGGGAGCATCGCCAGGGCGAGAAGTGCGCAAACCGCTGTCAGAAAACGCGTTTTCACGGTTGCAGGCTATTAGTCGAGAACTTTGACGCGGATGTTGCGGAACCAGACATCGTCGCCGTGGTCCTGAAGGCCGATATAGCCTTCGTGGTTCTCACCGCCGCAGTTATTGAGCAGTTCGAACGCCAGCGGCCATTTCTTCGGGCTGAACTTGCTGTTCTCCAGCATTTCGGTCCACTGGGGCGTCCAGAGGTGGTATTCCACGACGTTCTTGTCGTTCTGTCCGTGTACGACCGTGCCTTTGTAGACCATGATTTTGGCCTTGTTCCACTCGCCGAAAGGCTTCTGGTTCTGCGGAACGGCCGGGATCATGTCGTAGAGCGATGCCGACTGGCGGTTGCCGTCTACGCCCAGTTTGGCGTCGGGGTGGTTCGCGTTGTCGAGCACCTGGTATTCGGGGGACGAGATATAGATCGGCTCGTATTTGGTCTTACCGTCCTTCTGGGTCGTAACCTCCTGGGCCAGATAGAAAATACCCGAGTTGCCGCCCTTCGAAACCTTCCACTCCATTTCCAGCTCGAAATTCTTGAATTTTTTGGCGAAAATCAGGTCGCCGCCCTCGCCCGTCTGGGCCTCGCCGCCGCCCGAGCCGTTGAACTTGATGGCGCCGTTGTCCACCGTCCAGCGCGAAGGAGCCTTGTCCTTGCCGTATCCGCGCCAGCCGTTGAGCGTCTTGCCGTCGAAGATCACGTAGTAGCCGTCCTTGTCCTGCGGGAACGACGCGAGGTCCACCTGCGCGTTGTCGACGACGGTGTATTCGGGAACTGCGGGCGTTTCGCTTTCGGCCTTGGCCGTAGCGTCGCCGGCCGTCTTGGCCTTGCCGCTGGGGCCGCCGCATGATACCAATGACGCGGTCAGCGCCACACAAGCTGAGAATAAAAGGGTCTTTTTCATATCCGTGTAGTTTTAAAGTTTGAGTGAATGATTGGTTTTGTGTCGGTTAGCGCGGCATGTCGGGCAGTTTCCAACCGTCGCGGTAGGTGTGCTTGATAAGCTCCTGCGCGAACTGCTGCGCGTTTACCGGATCGGTCCAGGTCTTGTCGAAGGTCGGGTGTCCGTCCTTGATGTGGAAGCCGTCCTTGATGACCGTTTTGATCGTCGCGTCGTCGGGAATGTTGGTGAAACGCATGTTCGGGCCATCCCAATGCAGTTCCTGGTTCAGTCCCTGCAGCCGCACGGCCAGTACGCCCATCACGACCATTTCGTTGAACGGTCCGGCCTCGCTGAAATCCGACGCCGACAGCACGCGGTCGTCGGCATCCTCCTTGCAGGCACGCACCCAGTCCATCTGGTGCGACTCGGTGATTTCGCGCAGCACTTTCGGGGCCTCGGGCACCCGGCCCGACACGAGGTAGGGATTCACGCCGTAGCATCCGCAGATCAGCGTGTCCTTCGTGCCGTAGAAGATCGCGCCGCCGCCCTGCATGTTCAGGTCCTTGCCGGCGGGCAGTCCTGCGGGACGTTCCGGCATCAGGCCGCCGTCGTACCAGTGCACCTCGACTTCGGGCATGGCAACCTTCGGCATGTTGTCGCGGGCCGGAAAGACGAATTTCACCCGCTGGGCCGTCGGGGCCGATTCGTTCAGGAGCAGCGTCGAGCTGCCCTGCACCTTGGTCGGATAACCGAGTTTGAGTCCCTTGAACACGGGGTGCAGGATGTGGCAGGCCATGTCGCCCAGGGCGCCGGTTCCGAAATCCCACCATCCGCGGAAATTCCAGGGCGTGTAGGCCGCATTGTAGGGACGGTAGGGCGCCGGGCCGATAAAGGCGTCCCAGTTCATCGTCTTGGGGATGCGCATGTCCTCTTCGGGGCGTGCGAGGCCCTGGGGCCAGATCGGACGGTCGGTGAAGGTATCCACGCGCGTCACCTCGCCGATTTCGCCATTCCAGATCCATTCGCAGACCTTGCGGACGCCTTCGCCCGAAGCCCCCTGGTTGCCCATCTGGGATGCGATCTTGTATTTGTCGGCCAGCCGGGTCAGCAGGCGCGATTCGTAGACGGTGTGGGTCAGCGGTTTCTCGACATAGACGTGTTTGCCGGCGGTCATGGCCTCTGCGGCGATGATGGCGTGCGTGTGGTCGGCGGTGGCCACCATCACGGCGTCGGCCGACTTGAGCAGTTCGTCGTACATCCGGCGGTAGTCGTTGTACCGCTTGGCTGCGGGATAGCGCTGGAAGACGTGGTCGGCGTATTTCCAGTCCACGTCGCACAGGCCGATGATGTTCTGGCTCTCGAGGCCCTTGAGCACCGAGGCGCCGCGGCCTCCGACGCCGACACCCAGGATGTTGAGTTTGTCGCTGGGGGCGGTATGCCCGAATTTTTTGCCTAACACCGTGCCGGGCACGATTGCCAGACCGAGTGCGGCGGTAGCTCCTGCCTTGAGGAACTTTCTTCTCGACATTTCGTTTGACATCGTTTCTGAAATTTTAAGGTTGGATTAATAATTGGCTGGTTTTATGCGATTGTCTCTCTCTTCGTACCGACAGCCCGAAGCATACGCCATCTCCCTCCCTGAGGGAGGGTCGGGGTGGGGTCGGATTTGTATATGACGCCGATCTATTTCGGGTCCGGGTCGGTATTTTCAATATCCTTCTCGATATTGTTCATGCCCTCCTTGAAGCTCCGGACGCCTTTGCCGATTCCCTTCATGAGTTCCGGAATCTTTTTCCCGCCGAACAGCAACAGGACGATCAGCGCGATGACGATGATCTCGCCGGCACCCAGGTTGCCGATAAATAAAGGATTGTTCATGGTCGATAGTTTTTAGGGGTTGATAGTTTGCTGTCTGAGGTTCAGGCCTGTTTGCGGAGCAGGCCGTATCCGTTTTTCATCGTGCGGCGGCGTTCGTGGATCTGTTGGAGCGTCTCCAGCTCCCCGATGGCCGGCAGGTCGTGTTTGCGGGCGTCCTGCAGGAACCGCCAGGCGTATTCCGAGGCGATCGCCGCGTCGCGCATCGTGGGCAGCGTGTCGCTGCGCACGCCAGTTTCGACGGACCGCGCAAAAAGATTGCACAGCACGTCGATATTCTTGCCCCCGTAGGGTTGTATGAGCCGGTGGGTCTGCGTCACGCCGTGGAGTTCGACGATGGCGGTCTTGAAGTCATGGGTCATGCGGGCAATGCCCTTCGTGCCGATGATGTCTATATAGGAGTTGTGGGTCTGGGTCTGTGCCAGCTGTCCGTAGACGTGCCCCTGGGTGATGTCGAACACCACGCCGTTCTCGAACGTGCCGTGGCACTGGAGCCACCAGGGCTCCTTGTAGTTCCACATCCGCATGGCTTGGGCGTTCCAGGTCTTGAATTCGGATTCGGCATACCAGCGTGCGATGTCCACATAGTGCATGCCGCAATCGTGGAAGGCGGGTCCTTCGAATTCGTGGCCTTCGCCGGGGGCCAGTCCGGGGGTCATGTGGCAGACTCGGATGATGGCCAGCTCGCCGATCTCGCCCTGCGCGATGAAATCTTTGATCGTATTGTGATACCAGGAGTTACGTAAATAGAGGTTGACCGTCGAGAAGAGCGGCGTGTTTTCGGCCAGCTCCACGGTTTTCCATTCGTTTTCGACGCTGTCGGAGATTGGTTTTTCGGCAATGACGTGTTTTCCGCAGGCGAAAGCCTTTTCGATCTGCGCTTTTCGCGAGTCGGCCAGGGCGAAGAGTCCTACGACCTGAACCGTGGGATCGTCGAAAATCTCCTGTTCGTCGGCAATCACTTTCACCTCGGGGGCGAGTTCCCGGGCCCGGGCCCGCGATTCGGGCGATACGTCGCAGATGTAGGCGACTTTCCATTTCCCGCTTTTCCGGAGTTCGTCGAGGAAAAAGCCTCCCATGCGGCCGAAGCCGATCAAACCGATGTTGATGGGGTTCATTTTTGTAGTTGGTAAAGGTTGGTTAACGCGGCAGAAACTGCAAAATCCGGAGACTTGCAGCCTGCTATACAAAAATAACCCGAATAATTGCCCGTTCGGAAAGCTATACCGGAAAATGTAGTGCTTTCATTTGGTTATATTAATGATAATTAATGATTTGACGCTTTTCAGAGGCCGAAAAAATGTAGTTGTTTTGGAATAAACTACGCGTCGTTTCTGCGGATGCTTCCGATTTTCATGACTGTTTTTTCGAAATCGTCCCGCGATGCGGCGGCCCGGTTCCTCATTTTGGTCCGGTAATTATAGACCGTGCTCAGCGAGCAGCGCAGGAACGAAGCGATCCGGACGCTGTCGGTGATGCCCAGCCGGATCAGGGCGTAAATGCGCAGCTCCTTGTTCAGCAGGTCTCCGGATTTCGGCGTGATCCGTTCGCCCTCGACCAGCAGCGCGTTGAAATCCTCGATGAAGGTCGGGTAGAGGTTCAGGAAGATTTCGTCGAAATTCCGGAACAGCTCCTCCTGTTCGTCCTCCAGCATGGAGGTGGATTTCAGACGGCGGTAGAGCTCTTCGAGCTTCCGCTCCTGCGCCAGTTGCTTCAGCGACCGGCGGTAGTTGTCCATCTTGTCGATGTACATCGAACAGAGGTCGAAAAAGCGTGCGATGTACTGCACCTTGACGGCGTTTGCATCGGAGAGTTGTTCGTTGATTTCGTTCAGCTCGATGTTGAGCCGGGCGAGTTCGGCATTCGTTCCGGAGAGCTCCTTCCGGACCCGCGAGAGCTTCCGGACCTGTTTGTAGACGAATACGAACAGCAGGATGAGTATGACCGTGAGGACGCTGATCAGGATCAGGTAGTGTTGCAGTTTGACCTTGGTTTTGGCCTCTTTGTCCTGATGCGAGGCGATGATGATCGAGGAGAGCTCCGTCATCCGGACGATTCGGAACTGCATGTTGCTGCAAAGGGCGTCCTCGAGGGCCGACTGGGTGTATTTGTAGGCCCGCGAATAATCCTTGTGGTCGAAATAGAGCTTCGCCAGCGAGAGTATCGCGCCGTTCTCCTTCGTGGCATTTTGGATGTCGGCGATCGCCGAGAGAGTGTAGTATTTTTTCGCCAGCCAGTCGTCGCCGTGGGCCCGGTAGTGGTCACCCAGGGTATTGGCGGTCTTGGCGTACTCGGGGGTTCCGGGCGGGATCTGTGCGAGGCGGTCCAGCAGCCGCTGCTCGGCCTGCTCGCGGGTTTCGGAGACGTTTGCCGGGATTCCGAGGTACCGCCGGAGCGAATCGCGGTAAATCTCCCGGTTATTCGTCGGGAAGCTGGAGCCGGAGAAGACCTCGTAGCATTCGTAAAAGAAGATATAGGTCCGGTAGTAGAGCTCGAGAAAACTGCGGGGCAGCTCCCGGCGGACCGAGTCGAGCAGTTGCCGGGCCTCGATGCAGGCGCCGCGGGACGAATAGAACCGGGCGAGCCGAATCGCTGCGGAAGCCGAACGGTCGCGGTCGCCGAGCCGGCGGGCGAGTTTCAGGTTTCGTTCGCCGTAGCGGATGGCCGAGTCGAGGCGGTATTTGTAGAAGACCTCGCTGAGGCTGTCGTTGATCGCGTATTCCTGCGCCGGGGTCAGGTTGGGCACATGCAGCATGCGTCGGAAGATGTCGATCCGCTCCTCTTTCTTTTCGTCGAAAAGCCGCTTGTTCCTGATCATGTAGTCCAACTGCTCCGAGAGCGTGGCAGTGTCGTCCCGGCCGCAGGCGGCCAGGACGATCACGCCGCACAGCAGCAGGATACACCGTTTCAGGAATATGGGCTTTCGCGGTATCATGGGGCGTTTACTGCGCCTTCAGGATAAATACGGCGCTGTCGTAAATCTTCGAGAGGTGGGGATTGATGCCGGCGTTCATGAGCAGTTCGCCGCTGAGCGTTTTCCCGTCGAACCAGAAGCGGGGCTTGTCGACGTTCAGCTCCCGCACGGTGTACCCGGCTTTGGGATCGAGTCCGTCGAGCCGGAATTTCGGAATCAGCGAACGCCCCTGGTAACGCAGGCTGTAAGTGAAGAGCACGGCCTGCCGCTTGTCCTTCGAGACGTACAGCACGCCATAGCTTCCACTCTCGTCGTAGGGAGTGCCGATGCGGTAGAGGTCGCCCTGCATCATAATGTCGCGGTACTCTTTGTAGCTGGCGATGGCCCGGCGGGCGAAGGCTTTCTCGGCGTCGGTCATCTGTTTGGGCTGGAGCTCCATGCCGAGGCGTCCGGCGCAGGCCATGTCGAAGCGGAACTTGATCGGCGTGACGTTGCCCGTCTGGTGGTTGGGCACGGCCGAGACGTGCGAACCCATCACGACGGCCGGGTAGAAGAGGCTCGTGCCGTACTGGATGCGGGCCCTCGAAAGCGCTTCGGTGTTGTCGCTGGTCCAGAATTCGTCGAAATATTTGAGTGCTCCGTATTCCACGCGGCCGCCGCCCGAGGCGCAGGCCTGGATCAGCACGTCGGGGTATTTGGCCCGGATGCGCTCCATCACCTTATAGAATCCCTGCGCGTAGTCGATCCAGAACCGCGACTGCTCGTCGGCGGGCAGGTAGGCCGAACCCACGTTGTTGGCATTGCGGTTGGCGTCCCATTTGATGTAGTCGATCTTGTCCGAGAGCTTCATCGTGTTGTCGAAGACCTCGAATACGAAATCCTGCACGGCGGGGTTCGAGAGATCCAGCAGCCATTGTTTGCGGGTTTCGGGCGCTTCGCGCTTCTGCGGGCGCACGATCCAGTCGGGGTGCTTCTCGGCCAGCTCGCTCTTGGGATTGACCATTTCGGGTTCGATCCAGATGCCGAATTTCAACCCCTTTTGGTGGGCGTACGAGGCGATGTCGTCGATGCCTGCGGGGAGTTTTTTCCGGTTGACCTGCCAGTCGCCCAGTCCGGCGTTGGCGGCGTTGCGCGGGTACTTGTTGCCAAACCAGCCGTCGTCGAGGACGAACATTTCGAGCCCCATCGAGGCGGCATCGTCGATCATCTGCTTCAGGACCTTGGCGTCGAAATCGAAATAGGCGCCCTCCCAGCTGTTGAGCAGCGTCGGAACCACCCGTTTGGCGTGGTAGACGCCGTAGTTGCGGGCCCAGTCGTGGAGGTTGCGTGAAGCCCCTCCGGCGCCGCGCAGCGAGTGGGTGTAGATCATCTCCGGCGTGGTGAACGATTCGCCCGGACGGAGCCGGTACTCCGAGGCATTGGGGTTGGCCCCGGCCAAGACGGTCAGCGCGTCGTATTCGTCCACCTCGAAATTGAGGCGGAAATTGCCGCTCCACGCCAACGCCCCGGCGATGACCTCGCCGCAGTTCTCGCTGAACGATTCGCTGCCGAGCGTGAGCATGAAGGAGGGATTTTCGGTGTGGGTGGTGCGCACCTCGCGCATCGACTCGATGCTCTTCGACCCGTGGGTCAGCAGCGTGTGGTCCACCTGCGCTTCGCGGGCCCAGGCGCCGTAAAGATGCGTCAGGAGGTATTTGTCGGCTTTCAGCGTCAGGGCCGAGGAGTAGAAATTGTGCAGGGTGACGGGTCCTTTCTCGCGGTTGCGGATCACCGTGTGCGTGGTGATGACGTTTTCCCGGGCATAGGCCGTGAAGACCAGTTCCACGTCCAGCGCCTGGCAGCAGTCGCTCATCTTCACGACGGTCTCGGTGACATTGGGGTCGGCCAGCTGCCGCGAGGCGTGCGACACGTAGCGCAGGTCGGTGTTCATGTCCCCGTCGGCATGGGTGATGCGCAGGGCGGGTTCGCGGAAATTCCGGCCGCCCATTGCGGGATAGGCCAGATCGTCAGTGCCGTGGTCGGCACGGCGGGAGCTTTTGTAGTCCGCCAGCGGAGCCGGGTCGTCGATGCGGCTTCCGAAATGGCGGAAATAAACGGCTTCGCCCGGCCGGGCTGCAAGCACGATCGATACGTCGTCGGTGCGGATGTCGATCAGTTGCTGCGGGGCAGCGGCGGACACCGCGCCTGCGGATAAGGCGGCGGATAGGAAGGTCAGCAGTCGTTTTTTCATAACGTGTTTATGGGGTTAGGCCCCCAATATACGAAAAATTACGAAATAATCCGAAACAAATTCGTATTTCGGTTCTGTTTCGTTCAGAACGTGTAGGCCATGCGCAGGTAGCCGTAGCGGCCCAGGTAGGAGACCGAAGAGGTCCGCATATAGTCGGTTTCGAACACCGTGGAGGCGTAGTCCGGGCGGTTGAGGATGTCGACGACACCCAGCGAAATTCCCAGCCGGTTCTCCTTGCCGAACTTGCGGCCCGCCGCGGCGTTGAGGATCACGTTGTGGCGTGTCTGCGCCTTCGAATTGCTGTTGCAGTAGAATTCGTAGGCGTTTGCCACGGAGGCGAAATATTTCCCGAAGCGCAGGTCTAACCGGGCGCGGACCATCTCCCGCAGGTCCTGCGTGTTGCTGTTCTGGGCGGAGTAGGAGCTCATCGAGGTCACGGAGGAGACGGCGATCTTGACTTTGCTCGAGAAGCCCGATTCGAAGCCGGCGCGGAACGAGAGCGCATGGCGGCCCGAGTGGTAGAGCGTCTCTTCGAGGAAATAGGGGGTCTGCTGGAAATTGTAGTCGAGACCGGCGTTCACCGTCGAACGCAGCGAGGAGATCTGCTGCGAAAACCCGAACATTCCGCCGAGTTTGTAACACCCTTCGACGTTGGTCTGCGTCGAGAGCTGCGCACCCTTCTGGGCCGTATAGTCGTATTGGGGAAGGTAGGTCTCTTCGAGGAACAAGATGCGCTGCGAAGCGATGTAGTTGAAGGTGTACCCGCCGTTGAAATTGAACCATACGTTGCGGGCTTTCGGGGCGTTATTGAAGGTGATCCCTACCGATCCCGTTATGTCGTTCGGCAGTTTCAGGTCGGGATTTCCGGCCCGCAGCGAGAGGGGGTTTGTGGCGTCGAGCGTCGAGCGCAGCGATTCGGTGGAGATCATCTGCGACTGGGAGATGATATTCAGGTTGAACCGCCGGGAGGAGCTGCCGGCCGTCAGGTTGAACCAGGGGCTCAGTTGGTAGAAGGTCCTCGGGAAGCGCTGCCTCTCCGGGAAGCGTTCATCGCGGGCGATCCGGTGGACCGATCCTGTGAGAGCCCCCATGATCCAGAGTCCGTCACGGCCGTAGTTCAGGTTGGCCCGCAGGTTATGCGAATAACTATCGTTCGTGTAGCTGTAGGAGTTTACGAGGTCCAGCTCTCCCTGGGGATCTCCCAAAAAGTCTATAGCCAGCATCTTCGACCGGTCGTAGCCGCGCTTGAAAGAGTAGGAGGTTGAGAACCGGACATTTTCTCCGACCTTGTAGCCGTAATCGACCGATGTTTCGAAACCATACCGGCGGCCGTCGCCATTGTTGCGCAGTTTGACCTGCAGGCCTTGGACCGAAGCCGTCGTGTCGATCTGCCAGCCGTTCTGGTCCTGTGTGCCGTAATCACCTATGATCCAGAATGACAGCGACGATCTTTTGGAGAGGGAAATGTAATAGTTGAGCCGGATGTTGAAACTGAGGTTCCGGTTGTCGGAGTCGTTATTGAGGTGCGTGCGGGTCTCGTCGTTGTCGATACGCCGGGAGGTGGCGCTGCGGCTGTACGAATCTCCGCTGTCGAACCGGATGTCCGTCATCGCGAAAAAGGTGTTCTTCTTGCGCTGGATGCTGGTCAGGTTGGAAAGGCTTCCCGAGAGGTTTTTGGAGAGGGATTCTCCGGAGCTCTCCTCGGTGCGCAGGGCATAATCGTCGGTCGGGAAATACTCCGTCATCGAGCGGGAGACGCTGCTTTGACGGCGGCGCTGAAAATCGACCGTGGTCGAGACTAAGGTCGAGTCGCCGCGGCGGTAGGTGTATTCCGCCCGGGCATCGGTCTGCTTCGTCGGCGTGAGCTTCGAATTGAACGAAGCATTTTCCGCCTGGGAGTTGTCGTCTTTCTGATTGGAGGCTTCGATCCGCCAGTTGCCTTTTTCGCTGTTGCGGTAGTAGGTCCCGGCCTCCGAATGGCGGATTTCGCGACGTCCGGAGTAGTCTTTTTCGAGGCTCGCACCGATCGAACCCTCGAGGTTGCCGCCCTGGAGAACGCTGCGCTTCGACTTGGTCTCCACGTCCATCACTTTCTCCTTCCGGGCCGTGGTGTTGCCCTGCCGTTTCGCCTCGGGGCTCAGCTCTTCGTAGACCCGTACGCTCTTGACGTCCGAGGCCTCGAGGTCGGTCAGCGCGTACTGGGATTTGTTGCCGAAAAAGTTCTTGCCGTCGATCAGCACCCGTTTGACCTCCTCGCCGCCGGCGAGAATCTTGTTGTCTTTGATTTCGACCCCCGGAAGCTGTTTGAGCAGCTCTTCGAAACGGTCGTCGGCCAGCGTCTTGAACGCCCCGGCGTTGTAGACCGTGGTGTCGCCCTTGAAAACCATGGCGATCTGCTTGCCCACGACCACGACCTGGGCGATCGACTGTTCGTCGACCTCCATTTTGACCTCGATGCGGCTCCGGAATTCGGTCGCGGCGAACCGCTTCTTATAGGGTTTGTAGCCGATGTAAGTGACCTCCAGATCGACCGAGTCGCGGAAGATGCGGTCGCATTTGTAGACGGCGAGCGTGCGGTAGAAATCCTCCTTGGCCGTGGTGCCCCGCAGCGTGTCGGCGCGGCTGATGATCGAGACCGTAGCGCCGATCAGCGGGTCTTTCGTCTCCTTGTCCTCGACGGCGATTGTGGTTCGTGCAGGGCGGTAGCTGCGGTATACCTGCGGTGTTCCGCTCCGCACGGTGCGTGCGGAGAGCAGGCCGGAAAGGCCGAAAAATGCGAAAAGCAACAGGGCGAGACGTATCAAACCGGACGGAAAAGAGAGGTTCTGCGATGCAAGATAGCAATTTCTTCCCTAATCGCACAATCCGTCCGGAAAAAAGTGGATTCGGTCATCGGGGCGCGGAATCCTGACCTGCGGGCTATTTGCCTTGCAGGGCGTCCATTACGGCATTGCGCTGGCGGCGGTAGAGGCGCAGGTTGTAGGTGAGCTGGAACGAGACGTAACGGCCTATGCCGAGGTTCGTCACGTTGCGCAGCGTGGTGCCCGTCACCGTGCGGCGGAAGGTCGTGCCGTTCTGGTCCAGAAGGTCGTTCACCCCGACGCTCGCCTCGCCCAGCCGGTTGCGGAAGAGTTTCACGCCCAGCAGGGCGTTGCAGATCAGGCGTTCTTCGAGGAACGTGTCCGTGATTCCCTTGTAGTAGTTGTAGTCGGCGTTGGCGCGTACGACGAGGCGTTTCCACACCACGAACGTAGCTTCGGCCTTGGCGGTCTGGCTGAAATAGGTGTTGTCCAGTGTGCGCACCTGCGACGAACTCTTGTTCACATTGTAGCGCCCGGTGTAGCTCACGCGGAAATCGACGTTTTCCGAGATGTTGCTGCCCAGGACCAGCCCGGCGTTGTAGGAGCTGTTCGACAGCGAGTTGCGTTCGCCGTTGATGATGCTCGGGATACGTCCCGTCGAGATGCCCGCCCGGAAATTGAGGTTCGAACGCAGCCATCGCACCGGCATGCCGTAGTTGACGCTGGTGCGCAGGTTCCAGAATCCGGAGAGGTTCACCGGTTTGGTGAACTGGTTGCCCTCGCCCAGCAGGGTCCCTTCGTCGTCGATGACGAAATCCGGTGTGTCGATCACCAGCGAGTCGGTGATGGTGTTGGGGCTGGCCGCGAATTCCGCCGATACGGTGAACGTGCGTCCCCGGGCGGGGCTGGTGCGGATGTACTGCCCTGTCAGCCGGTGGGTGTAGACCGGGTCGAGACCCGGGTTTCCGGCGAAGACGTTCTGGCGGTTGGTGGTGTTGACGATGCCCTGCAGGTCGGTGGCGCGGGGATTCGACGTGCGGCCCACGGCCGTGAATTTCAGGGTGTTGTTGCGCGTTATGCTGATGTTCGACACCACGTTGTAGGTAAGGTTGTCGAACGATGTTTCGGTCTTTTGCTGATAGGGAAAGGCGTAGTCGCTGTTGAATCCGGCATGCTGGTAGTAGAGCGTCGCCGCGACCTTCGTCTTTTTGAAATAGTACTGGTAGGTGCTGCCGACGCGGTGGGTCAGGAACGCGTAGTCGTACTCCGTGGACTGCTTCGGGTTGCGTTCGTCCGGGAATGTGTTCTCCTTGGTGAGCACGAACGTGCTGCGGTCCACGCTGTTGTCGGTGTAGTTGATGCGGTATTCGAAACTCAGGCGCGACCGTTTCGTGAGCGCCCGGGTGTAGCTCACGCTGCCGTTCACGTCGTAGCCAGGCTGGTCGCGGTTGGTGCGCGTGATGTTGCGCGAGGAGTAGTCTGCGGTGTCGCACTCGATGTTGTCGGGGTCGCGGAAGGTGTACTGCCGCGGAAAACTGAACTGTTCGTAGGAGCGGTAGGTGCCTCCGAAGCCGAACGTGAGGTTGTGCGACTTTTTGCCCGGCAGGCGGTAGCGGTAGATCAGCGAGTTCGAGACGTTGAATCCCTTGCTGTCGCTCAGTCCGAAATTGTGGCGGCGGTTGACGAAGCGGATGTCGTCGTCGGAGAATTTGTTGTCCGTGCGGCTTCGCAGCTCGTTGTGCGAGTCGTTGTCCTGGAGGCTGAACGACGTGCGCATCATCAGCGAATGGCGCTCCGAAAACCGGTAGTCGATGCGCGAGTTGAAGCGGTGGTTGAGGTTGAGCGCCTTCGAACGGTTTTCGTCGTCGTAGAGCACCAGTTTGTCCGACGCCGTGAAGGTCTGTTTCTCGCTTTGGCTGGTGTTGTGGTTGTCGGTGCGGTTGAAGAAGTAGCTGGCCGTGATCTTGCCCTTTTTGCCCCAGTCGTCGCTGTAATTGACGCCCACGGCCTGCACGGTCGAGATGCCGTCCAGCGGGCGCACCATGAAATTCTTGTTCGAGGTCCGCGAGCCCGACTCCTCGGTGGTTCCGAGGATGTCCTCGAACGAGAAATTTTGGCGGCTGACGTTGTTCACCAGCCCGATTACCGAGATGCGGCGGTCGTTGTCGAAGATGTTGACGTTGCCCCCGCCGATGTATTTGTCCGGAATGCCGTAGGCCCCGAACACGCGCCCGAAGGCGCCCCGCCGCTTGTCGGGAAGCGTCACGATGTTCAGCGCCGTGACCCCTTCGCCGGTGTCCACGCCCGTGAATTCCGACTGGTCGCTCTGCGTATTGTAGATGTCGATGCTCTCGATCATGTCGGCCGGGATGTTGCGCACGGCCGACATCACGTCGTTGCCGAAGAATTCGCGTCCGTCGACATAGACGCGCTGCACGCTGCGGCCCTGCGCCTCGATTGCCCCGTCGGCGATTTCCAGTCCGGGCATCTTCGAGATGAGCGACCCGGCGTCCGAGCCGAACGACACCTTGTAGGCCGACGCGCGGTAGGAGAGCGTGTCGCCGCGGACCGACGAACGGAGCGCCGGGACCTCGACCACCACGTCGTTGATGGCCTCGGCGCGGGGCGCGAGCCACAGCGAATCGAGCACGACGGCGGTTGTCCCGACCCGCAGGTCGGTGCGCAGCGAATCGTAGCCCAGCGAGGTGACCGTGAGACGGTATTCGCCGCGCGGCACGCGGGGAAAGAGGCCGCGTCCGTCGATGTCCGAGGTGGTGTAGAGGGCTGCGGCCGCGGTGTCCGTGCGGCTGCGCAGTTCGGCGACGGCTCCCACCACCGCGTCGCGCGTCGTGCGGTCGGCGACCCGGAAGCGCACGGCAGCGGACTGTGCCGCGGCAGTCGCGGCGCAGAGCAGGCAGAACAGCAGGAACAGCGTCTTCTTCGGTTGCATCGGTCGGGTAGTCGTTCGACGTGCAAAGATAACAGTTTCCTGATGCCCGGGATTTCTTTTTTGCTATATTTGTCGAAATAATTCCGTTCACTCCCCGAGACGTTATGAAAAACAAAGATATCTTCACCTTCCGCGATGCGGAGAAGCAAGCGGGTCCGGTCGCCTTCTCGACGATGCTCAAGCCCGCCGGTTCGGCCTGCAACCTCGACTGCCACTACTGCTACTACCTGGACAAGGCCGTGCAGTACGGCGGCAAACAGGCCGTGATGAGCGACGAACTGCTGGAACTTTACGTGAAACAATATATCGAGGCCAACGACGTCGACATGGTGCAGTTCTGCTGGCACGGCGGCGAACCGCTGCTGCTGGGTGTGGATTTCTACCGCAAGGCGATGGCCCTTCAGCAAAAATACGCCGACGGCAAACGAATCGAGAACACGCTCCAGACCAACGGCACGCTGGTCGACGAGGCGTGGTGCGACCTCTTCGCCGGGAATAATTTCCTGGTGGGGATTTCGCTGGACGGTCCGCAGGACATCCACGACACGTTCCGCCTGACGAAGGGCGGCCAGCCGACCTTTGAGCGCGTGATGCAGACGATCGGCCTGTTCCAGCGCAGCGGCGTGGAGTACAACACGCTGAGCGTGGTGAACCGGCTGTGCGAGGGCCGCGGGGGCGAGATCTACCGTTTTTTCCGCGACACGGTGCACAGCAAATACATGCAGTTCCTGCCTGCGGTGGAGCACGTCGTCGATAAACCGGGCTTCCACCGTCCGCTGATCGTCTCGCCCGACCGCGAGGGGGCGCGTCTGGCCGAATGGTCGGTCACGGCCGAAGGCTACGGGCAGTTCCTGTGCGATGTCTTCGACGAGTGGGTCGTGAGCGACGTGGGCCGCTGCTATGTACAGATGTTCGACGCCACGCTGGCCCAATGGTGCGGCGTGCAGCCGGGCGTCTGCTCGATGGGCGAAACGTGCGGCGACGCGCTGGTCGTGGAGCACAACGGTGACGTCTATTCGTGCGACCACTTTGTGTATCCCGAACACAAGTTGGGCAACATTGCCGAAACGCCGCTGGCGGAGATTTACCGTTCGCGCAAACGGGTGGATTTCGGACTGGCCAAGCGCAATGCGCTGCCGGCGGAATGCCTGCGGTGCAAATATTACTTTGCCTGCCGGGGCGAGTGTCCGAAGCACCGCTTCGAGACGGGGTCCGACGGATGCCGCAAGAACTCGCTCTGCGCGGGTCTGCACCGTTATTTCCGCCATGCCGAGCCCTATATGGACTATATGCGCGAACTGCTTTCGAAACAGCAGGCCCCGGCGTGGGTCGTGCCGTTTGCCCGCAAGCGCATGGGGCTGATGTGACTTATCCCGTTCTCTTTTTTCGGTGTAGCGCCCCGAGCAGGGGGAGCGCCGCCGCCAGCGTGATCCATACCACGACCGTCAACGCATCGGTGACTCCCTCGACATAGGTCTGGGGCGTCAGGTGTGTTTCGTGCGCCGCGTGGAAGGCCGTGCGGGCGGTGAACACGACCGTCAGGACGGCGATGCCGAAGCTCCCCGCCAGCTGTTTGATGCTGTTCGAAATGCCGGCCGCAGCAGCCATGTCCTGCTGGGTGAGGTTTTTGAGCGAGAAGAGGTTCAGCGGCGCGAACGTCAGTCCCATGCCGAATCCCCGCAGGTAGAGGACGAACAGGATATGGCGGTGGGTGGTGTGGATTGTGAAGCGGCTGGCCAGCCAGAAGCTCAGGGCCATGACGAAGATGCCCGCGACGACCAGCAGGAGCGGTTTCACGTAGCGGGTCATGTATCCCGAGACGGCTGAAAGCACTCCCTGGATAAGTCCCACGGGCAGGAAGACGCTCCCGGCCATCAGGGCCGTGTAACCCAGTCCGCGCTGCATATAGAGCGGCAGGAGATAGGTTCCGCCCAGCATCCCGACGGCAAAAAGCGTCAGCACGCCCATCGAAATTCCGAAATTCTGTTCGCCCAGCAGGCGTATCTGCAGCAGGGGCGTCGGGTTGCGGAGCTCCGTGACGATGAAGAATGCGAATGCCGCCGCCGCGACGGCGAAACAGGTGATAACCGTCGGCGAGGCCCAGCCTTCGTGGTTGGTCGCGGCGTTTCCGCGGGCGAGGGCGAAGATCGTGAGGGGCATGAACAGCACGATGGCCGCGAATCCCTTCCAGTCGAAGGGATGGCGCACGTCGCCCCGCCACTCCTTCTGGATGAAGGCCGAGAGCAGGATGGCCAGCAACCCCACTGGGACGTTCACGTCGAAAATCTTGTGCCAGCTGTATGCGTCGACCAGATAGCCGCCCAGCAGGGGTCCGAACGAAATCGAGGCCGCTGCGGCCATCGACCAAAGTCCGAGCGCCAGGCCCCGCTCCTCGGGTTTGAACTCGCGGGTGACGATGGCCAGGCCCAAAGCCTGGATGATGCCGCTGCCGAGTCCCTGCAAGGCCCGCGAGGCGATGAGGAAAGCGTCGCTCGGGGATTTTCCGCAGAGCCACGACCCCAACGTGAAGAGCGCCAGTCCGAGGATGTAGACGCGCTTGTTGCCGAACCGGTCGGCGAACCATCCGGCCGAGGGAAGCATGACGGTCATGGTGATCATATAGGCCGTGATGACCCATTCGGCCGTGGAGATGCCGATCCGGAAGGAGGACATGATGGCCGGCAGCCCCACGTTGACCACCGTGACATCCAGCACGGCCATGAAGGTTCCGAGCATGATCATCCCCAGAATCCACCATTTGTAGCTGCGGCTTTGCCGGATATGTTCGCGGAGGGTTGCCATCGGCGGGGCGGGGTTCAAAAAAAGTGCCACGATGCACCGCCGCCCACCGTCCCGGAAACGGAAAGGCGCCGCATTAATGCGGCGCCTTTTTGCGTGCAGGTCCTGTAAGCCGGGTTCTGTTCCCGGGGTGAACCCCGGGCCCCTGTCATTTATCTAGGACGGCAGTCTCCTGCCGCCTCGAGCAACCTACCCCCCGGCATCGGGCGAGCAACCCTTAATTGCCGGTATACACGGTCTTGCAACCC
>X355_Hoffmanns_Two_toed_Sloth__coassemble_1886_pt1 | contig 49383 bp, 42 predicted proteins | sample X355_Hoffmanns_Two_toed_Sloth__metabat2_high_PE_009 | metagenome-assembled genome bin X355_Hoffmanns_Two_toed_Sloth | reverse complement strand
CCCCATGATTAACAGTCATGTGCTCTAACCAACTGAGCTATTCAGGCATTCGAAAGCGGTACTGGGACCGTTTCGGAGTGCAAATATAGGTCAAAAATTCATTCCTGCAAAATTATTGCACGAATTTTTCGTAAAAAAAGTATCTTTGTGCGTTCCACAACAACCGAACCGATGTCAGCAAAACAAACCATACTCCTCATCTTCGCGGCGTTCGCCGTTTTTTCCGCCGCCGCACAGGCCCGGCTGGTCTTCGAACCCGACACCTGGGATTTCGGCACGATCCGCGAAAGCGACGGCCGTGTCAGCCACACCTTCACGGGCGTCAACCGCGGCGACAAGCCGCTGGTGATTCTCGACGTGGTGGCCTCCTGCGGTTGCACGGTGCCCGAATTCTCCCGGCAGCCGATCACCCCGGGCGGCAAAACGCAGGTGACGGTCACCTACGACCCCATGAACCGCCCCGGCACGTTCACCAAGGAGCTGTGGGTCTATTCGAATGAGCGGAAAAAGGTCGCGTCGATCACCGTACAGGGCAACGTCACGCCGCGCGAGAAAAGCCTCGAAGAGCTCTACCCGGTCGATGCCGGCGGGGGCCTGCGGCTGGCCTCGACGCTGAACGCCTTCTCCTATATATATCAGGGACAGCCGGTGCAGGGATCGATCGGCTATGCCAACGCTTCGGACCGCACGGTCCGGCTCTCCCTGCGTCCGCAGAGCGAGAGCGGCCTGCTCCGCGTCGACGCTCCGCAGCGCATCGCGCCGGGCGAGCGGGGCGAGATCAACTTTTCCTACCTCATCCCGGCCGACAAGCCCCGCTACGGCACCCTGCGCGATGCGCTGGAGGTCGTGACGGACGGCCGCAGCAACGGCACGACAATCGTCACGCACGGCATCGGCGTGGACCCGAGGCCCGCAGACGCGGCACAAAAAGCCCCGAGAAGCGAATTTTCGGAAAATATCCTTAAATTTGGCCCGGTGAAGCACACGGGTCCCCGGCGGAAGCTGACGTTCACGCTCTCGAACACGGGCGACGCGGAGCTGATCGTGCGGGCCGTGGAGGGCGAGGGACACATCGCCACGACGCTCGCGCCGGGCCGGAAGGTAGCCCCGGGAGATTCGTTCCGGGCGGAGGTGCTCCTCGACCCCGGGACGCAGGATTTCGGCGTCCTGACCGAGCACCTCGTGGTAGTGACCAACGACCCCGTGCGGCCGATGCGGCGCCTGCGGATCACGGCGATCATCGAAGACTGACACACAAACGCTTAATACGATATAATGTACCCCATTCTTGAAAAACGAAGCCTCGCGGAGGGCATCTGGCTGATGAAGGTCCTCGCACCGCGCGTAGCGCGTTCGGCGCAACCCGGACAGTTCGTCATCGTGCGCGTCGACGAACACGGCGAACGCATTCCGCTCACGATCTCCGATTTCGACGCCGCGGAGGGCAGCGTGACGATCGTCACGCAGGCCATCGGCGCCTCGACGCGCAAAATCTGCGCAGTCAATGAAGGCGAAGCCCTCGCCGATTTCGCAGGTCCGCTGGGCCATCCTTCGGAATTCGTCAAAATGCCCCTCGAAGAGCTCCGCAAACGGCACTACCTCTTCGTGGCAGGCGGCGTGGGCACGGCTCCGGTCTATCCGCAGGTCAAGTGGCTCCGGGAGCACGGCGCAAAGGCGGATGTCATCATCGGCGCCAAGAACAAGCAGATGCTCATCTACACCGACGCCATGCGGGCCGTCGCCGAAAACCTCTACATCGCCACCGACGACGGTTCGGAAGGGTTCAAGGGGCTGGTGACGCAGGTCGTTGAAGAGCTCGTCGAAAAACAGGGCAAGCACTACGACGAATGCGTGGCCATCGGCCCGATGATCATGATGAAGTTCGTGGCCCTCACCACCAAGAAATACGATCTGAAGACCACCGTGTCGCTCAACGCGCTGATGGTCGACGGCACGGGCATGTGCGGCGCCTGCCGCGTGACGGTCGGCGGCAAGACGCGCTTCACGTGTGTCGACGGCCCGGAGTTCGACGCCCACGAGGTCGATTTCGACGAGGCGATGCGCCGTCAGGGAATGTACCGCACCCAGGAACAGCGTGCCGCGGCCATTGAGGCCGAGCGCGAGGCAGGACATACTTGTAAAATCGGATTGGACAAGTAAGAAAAGGAACTCCGCTCAGATTCGCACCGTCCTGCAAATCCGCCGGCCGTATTACAGCCCCGTGGGCTGTTTTACAAGTCTGACCCACCCCTAAATCCCCTCCTCGGAGGGGACTTGGGCTGCGCGGTAAAACGACATTTCGGCAGGTCCGTGACGGTTCAACCTTTATCCACGATTCATTCAGAAAAAACTATGGCAAACAAGATACCCCGCGTGCCGGTGCGCGAACAAGACCCGGCGATCCGTGCGACCAATTTCGAAGAGGTCTGCTACGGCTACGACCCCGAAGAAGCCACGCTCGAAGCCTCGCGCTGCCTGCGCTGCAAGAATCCCCGCTGCGTCGGGGCCTGCCCCGTGGGCATCCGCATCCCCGACTTTATCGCCGCCGTGCACGAAGGCCGGCTGCAGGAGGCTGCCGACATCATCTCCGAGGACAGTTCGCTGCCCTCGGTCTGCGGCCGCGTCTGCCCGCAGGAGAGCCAGTGCGAAGGTTCGTGCATCCTGGGCATCAAGGGCGAACCGGTCGCCGTGGGCAAGCTGGAACGCTTCGTCGGCGACTGGAAACTCGAACACGGCGCCCCCGTGAAACCCGCCGCCGTGCGCAACGGCCGCAAAGTCGCCGTCATCGGCAGCGGCCCCGCCGGACTGGCCTGCGCCAGCGACCTGGCACGCATGGGCTACGGCGTGAAGATTTTCGAAGCGCTGCACGAGGCGGGCGGCGTGCTGGTCTACGGCATCCCCGAATTCCGCCTGCCGAAGGAGCGCATCGTGGCGCGTGAAATCGCCCAGGTCGAACAGCTGGGCGTGGAGATCGAGACCGACGTGATCGTGGGCCGCACCGTGACGATCGATTCGCTGATGGACGAGGAGGGCTTCGACGCCGTGTTCATCGGTTCGGGCGCCGGACTGCCCCGCTTCATGGGCATCCCGGGCGAGAACCTCAACGGCGTGGTCTCGGCCAACGAGTTCCTCACGCGTACCAACCTGATGCACGCCTACGACAAGGCTTACGACACGCCGATCTACGTCGGACAGCGCGTGGTGGTCGTCGGCGGCGGCAACGTGGCGATGGACGCCGTGCGCACGGCCAAACGGCTGGGCGCCGAGGCGACAATCGTCTACCGCCGTTCGGAGAAGGAGCTCCCGGCCCGCGTCGAGGAGGTGCACCATGCCAAGGAGGAGGGCATCCGTTTCCGGATGCTGACCAACCCCACCGAGGTCCTCGGCGACGAGAAGGGCTGGGTGACAGGCCTGCGGTGCGTGGAGATGGAGCTGGGCGAACCCGACGAGAGCGGCCGCCGTTCACCGGTCGTGAAGGAGGGTTCGGAATTCGAGATTGCCTGCGACGTGGTCATCATGGCGCTGGGCACCTCGCCCAACCCGCTGCTGGCGGCCACGACCGCCGGACTCGAAACCTCCCGCCGAGGCTGCATCACGGCCGACGAGCACGGAGCCACCACCCGCAAGGGCGTCTTTGCCGGCGGCGACGCCGTGACGGGCGCCGCGACGGTGATTCTGGCCATGGGCGCCGGACGCACGGCGGCCCGGGCGATCGACGCATACATAAAATCGCGTTAAGGCGTTACAAATCAAGGGAATTTTCGTAATTTAGCGGCGTCAGAAAACCTTTAAAAAGAGACAAGCAAATGAAAAGCATCAAATTCCTGGCAGCCGTCGCAGCCCTCTGCGGCCTGGCAGCCTGCGCCGACAACACCCCGAAGACCTTCGAGGGCTTCATCGCCGACGCATCGATGAACACCGTCACCGTCAAGGCGCTGACCAGCGACGAAACCTACACCTTCTCGACGATGGACGCCGACAAGAGCGAGGCCGAAGGCCTGTTGCTGGGCGCTCCGGTCGTCGTGGACTACACGGGCAAACTGGAGGACGGCGCCGCGGCCACGAAGGTCGCCACCGACCCCACCTACGCCGAAGCCGTGGGCCGCTGGACGATGCCCGACCCAATCGACCCCGAAGGGGTGATGGGTGTGGAAATCCAGGTCGAAGGCGCTGCGCAGTCGATCAACATGGCCACGCTGGTCTATTCGTCGTGGGAGCTTCAGGGCGAAGCCGACAAAATCCTGCTCAAAGGGCAGAGCATCGGCAACGGCCAGACCATCGACTTCACCCAGACGGGCGTGATCGCGAAGGACGCCGAGGGCAAATACACCCTCTCGATCGAGGGCACCGACACGGTCTACACCAAAGTAGCAGAGTAATCGCTCCGATTCCTAAAATCGAGGTCTCCGGTCCGCCGGGGACCTTTTTTTGTTCCCGGAGGCGGCGCAGCGCCCCCGAAGCGGGCCGCACCGCAGGTTTGACGAATCGATTTTAATTCCTACATTTGCATACGCCAACAAACGCTTCAACGCCCATGATCCGCACCTTGCTGGGAGCCCTGACGCTCCTCTGTACCCTTCCGGCCGCGTCGCAGACGCCCGGCGACTCCATCGCCCTCGCCACTGCCGCATGGCACACCTCCGACCTCGGAGGAGGCGCCGAATGCCGCTGTGCCCAAATCGACCTGTTCGGCTCGCGGCAGAGCATCTCCGTCGTCAGCTACCCGCCACGGGGTTTCGAAACGCGAATCGTCCACCTCGACCGCCGGGCCGAGGCCACGAGCCGGCTGGGCCGGGACGCCGGGGCCGACATCGCCGTCAACGGCAGTTATTTCAATGTCAGGACTTTCGAACCGGTGACATTCGTACTGGCGGACAAAAAAGTCGTGGGCCGCACCACGCCCCAGGAGCTGGTGCGCACCAACGGCATCGTCGCCTTCAAGGGCCGGAAAGGCCGCAGGATGGATATTTTCCGCTGCGACACCGCCCACTACGACCGCGTGGCACGCCGTTACCGCTCGGCACTGGCCGCAGGCCCCGTGCTGGTCGACGACGGCCGGATCGTCGAATACGACTCCGACAAAACGTTCTACACCGACCGCCATCCCCGCACGCTGATCGGCAAACGGGCCGGAGGCGAGGTGGTGCTGGTCGTCATCGACGGACGTTTCAAAGGGCAGGGCGAAGGCACGACCATCGCCGAGACGGCCTATATCGCCCGTCAGCTAGGTCTCGTGGAGGCCCTGAACCTCGACGGAGGCGGCTCCTCGACGCTCTGGACCGCACAAAAAGGGGTGCTCAACCACCCCTACGACAACCACCGCTTCGACCACGCCGGCGAACGGGGCGTGCCCAACTGCATCACGGTCACAAGGAATAAATGAAAAAAGCCTCCGGAACGGGAGGCTTTTTCGTATCATCGTCCGACCAGCTGCCGGACCCGTTCGGCAATCATCGCGGGGGTTACGGCTTTCAGGCAGCGGTAGTCGCCGTAGCGGCAAGGCTTACTGCCGAAGACCGAACAGGGACGGCACGCCATATCGGCCTGCAAAATCCCCTGCGGGTCGCATCCGTACCCCAGGAATCCCAATCCGGGGTGCGTCGCGCCCCACACCGACACCACGGGTGTCGCCACGAGCGACGCCAGGTGCATGACCAGCGAATCCATCGACACCACGCAGTCGAGGTTGGCAATCAGGTCCATCTCCCCGTCGAGGCGGACTTTGCCGAAGAGCGCCGTGACGTTGGGATACGTGCGCTCCATCTCCTCGGCGAACTGCTGCTCGCCGCCTCCGCCCCCGTGGATGAATACCCGGTCGTAACGTTCCGCCAGCAGCCGCACCGCCTCGCGGCTCTGTTCGCCGGGATAGGTCTTGCCCTGCTGCGCCGAGAAGGGAGCGAAACCCACCCAGACGCCCTCCTTGGGGCCGAACGGATTGGGCCGCTCCTGTCGCAGAACGGGATTCGGATCGTCGAACACGAATCCCAGCCGGCGGAACGTGTCGCAGTAGCGCAGCACGGTATGGCGCAGCGGCTCCATGCCGCGGCTGCCGAGGCGGATAAACCGCCGTTTTTCCGAACGCCCCTTGTGGATAAAGGAGACGGGAATGCCGTGCAGACTCATCGAGAGACGGAATGCCCGGGACCGCAGCACGTCGTGCACGTCGGCCACGGCATCCACGCCCAGCCGCCGGGCCTCGGCGGCCAGCCGCCACATGCCCCGCAGGGAGTGGTGCTCGCCCCGGAGGTCTACGTCGAGAAAATCCACACCGAGCCCCTCGAAGAAGGGCTTGAACATCGGCCGCGTCGCCACCGTCACCCGCAGGTCGGGATAGGCGAACATCAGCGCCCGGAGCGCATGCGGCAGCATCGCCACATCGCCCATCGCAGAGGTCCGCAGCACCAGCAGATGACGCGGCAACGCCCTATTTTTTCTGGCCATAGAGCACCGGATTCAACGCCGGGTCGTTGTACATCTTCATCTGTTTATAGGTTTTCATGTACTTGCGACCCGCCTCGATGTCCTCAATCAGCTCCTCGATGGACCGCGAAAGATCTTCGCGCTGCGAGAGCAGTACATCGAGTTTTTTCCGGCAGGCGGCCCGGTGAGCGTCGTCCACGTCCGTGCGTTGGGCCTCGAGGGCCATGTGGTAGATTTTTAGGGCGAGAATCGACAGCCGGTCGATGGCCCACGCCGGAGTTTCGGTGTTCAGGCGGGCATCGGGAGCCGGCGTTATCTCCTTATATTTGTCCAAAAGGTAGGAATCCACATACTCCACCATATCCGTGCGGTCCTGGTTCGACCTGTCAATACGCCGTTTGATCTTCAATGCCTCCGCCGGATCGATCGCCGGGTCGCGGATAATGTCCTCCAGGTGCCACTGCACGGTGTCGATCCAGTTTTTATGATAGAGCAGGTGGTCGATCGTTCCCGGGGCATAGGGGTTGTCGATCGGATGGTCGACATCGTCCCAGCGGTGATACTCCTCGATAGACCGGTTGAAAATACGATTCGCGTTTTCAGTAAACATAACTTGCGGTTTATACGATTATTGTAATTTTCAGCGGAAAATTATACCTTTGTCGGTAACTGTTAAACAAAGATAATGACTTTTTCCAAAAAAGCAATATCCCTCACGGGAATCCTCCTTCTCTGCACGGGGCAGCTCGGGGCGCAGGTGCGCCAGACGCGTGAAGAATATGTCAGCCGTTACATGTCGATAGCCGTGGCCCACATGGAGCGCTACGGCATCCCGGCGAGCATCACCATGGCGCAGGGCATCCTCGAATCGGACTGCGGCAACAGCCTGCTGTCGATGAAATCGAACAACCACTTCGGCATCAAGTGCAAGCGCAACTGGACCGGCGAGAAGGTCTACCACGACGACGACGCCAAGGGCGAATGTTTCCGCTCGTACCCCTCGGTCGAGGCCTCCTACCGCGACCACGCCGAATTTCTCGACTCGCAGCCCCGCTACGACTCGCTGTTCGCCTATCCGTCCGACGACTACCGGAGCTGGGCGCGGGGCCTGAAGGCCGCAGGATACGCCACGGCCCCCGATTACGCCCAGCGTCTGGTGCGCATCATCGAGGAGAACCAGCTCTACCTGCTGGACCGTCCCGACGGCATGCACCTCTACGCCACGCGCTACGGGCTTCCGCGCGACCCCGAGGAGTGGTTCTCGTCGCAGAGCAGCGTGGAACGCACGGCCGAGGCCGCGACGGCCGTCGACCCGGACAACTACCGCGTGACGATCAACGCCCATGCGGGCTACAATGTCTATGCCACCAACGGCGTGCATTACGTCACGGCCAAGGAGAACGACACGTTCGAGAACATCGGCGAAAAATTCCGCCTCTCGGCCCGCAACCTGCGGAAATTCAACGACCTGAAGGACAAAAAGGCGCAGCCCGTTCCGGGCGAGGCGGTCTATATCGAGCGCAAGAAAAAGCGCTGGACGGGCAATGCCCAGCACCACATTGCGCGGCAGGGCGAGACGGCCTATTCCGTCGGGCAGTCCTACGCCATCCGCACGCGGTCGATTGAAAAGCTCAACAAGCTCAGGCCCGGCGAAGAGCTGGAGCAGGGGCGCCAGATACGGATCAAATAAAACCTGCATACCATGGAAACAACCCCGCTCAGAGCCAAAATACTCGATACGATCATCCGTAAATCGACCCTCAAACAGAAGGTCTTCGACAACTCGTTCGCGGCATTCAACACCCTGAAGGAGACCCTGCTGGAGATGGCTTCGGAGATGGACGACGAACTGGACGGCAAACTCGACCGCCGCGTGCGGCTCGAATACCGCGACCGCGGCAAATTCGAAGCCCAGCTGCAGGTGGCCAACGACATCCTGATCTTCCAGATGCACACCGACGTTTTCGAATTCGACGCCGGGCATCCCATCTGGCAGAACCCCTATGTCGGGAACGACCGCGAAAACTCCTACTGCGGGCTGATCAACATCTACAATTTCCTCTCGGATTCGTTCAAGTTCAACCGCAACGCCGACGAGGGATACCTGATCGGCCGCATCTTCATCAACCGCGAACGCCGCTATTTCGTCGAAGGCAAGCAGCAGACCTCGATGCGGGCGGCGGATTTCGGCCGGGAGGAGCTGGACCGCGACGCACTGGTGCCGATTCTCGAATCGGCGATCGACTTCGCGCTGAATTTCGACCTGCTGATGCCTCCCTACGAGGAGAACAAGCGCGTGACGGTCGACCAGTTCAACACCAAGATGGACAATTCGAAATTCGTGACCGGCAAACGGCTGGGCTACGATTTCGACATAGAGGATATTTAAGCAACCGGGAACTGAAACAAGATCCGGTCTCGCACCGAATTGCGTATCCGCCGGTCGCAGTCGCCGCCACAGGCGGCGTCTACAAATCTGACCCACCCCTAAATCCCCTCCTCGGAGGGGACTTACGCTGCAACGCAAAAAAGACAGAACAACCGTGATAAACAAGTTAATTATTCTTTCCGGACTGCTGTTGGCAACCGGGACAGCATACGCCCAGCACGAATACGCCGAAATCGCCCGTCTGCGCGGCCTGAACGAATCGGTGCGCGGCATCCGCCCGATGGCCGACGGCGAGCACTACACCACCCTCGAAAGCAATAATATCCTGCGGTACAGCTATGCCGCGGAGAGTCCGGGCGAGAGCCTGCTTCCGTCGCCCGCCCCGAACCTCACGATCAGCGACTACGCCTTTTCGCCCGACGAACGGACAATTCTCGTCGCCTCGGGGCGCAAGCCGATCTACCGCCACTCCTACACCACCTCCTACTCGCTCATCCGCGACAACCGCGTGCAGCCCGTGCTGCGGCAGGCCGAAGCGCCGCGCGACGCCTCGTTCTCGCCCGACGGGCAGCGCATCGCCTATTCGGACCGCAACGACCTCTATGTCTACGACATCGCAGCGCAGACCACGCGCCGCATCACCGACGACGGGGCGTGGAACTCCGTAATCAACGGCACCACCGACTGGGTCTACGAGGAGGAGTTCGGCATCACGCAGGCCTATGCCTTTTCGCCCGACAGCCGCCGCATCGCCTACCTGCGCTTCGACGAGAGCGAGGTGCCGCTGATGGAGATGATGCGCTTCGACGGCAAACTCTACAACCACGCCTATTCGTTCAAATACCCCAAGGCCGGGGAGCGCAATTCGGTGGTCCAGCTCTGGGTGGCGGACCTCGAAACCGGCGCGAAGGAGCGCATCGACACGGGTCCGGAAACCGACCAGTATATCCCCCGCATCGGGTGGACGCCCGACGGACGCCCCTGGTACTACCGCCTCAACCGGCGTCAGAACACCTTCGAAATGATCGTCTGCGAACCCCACGGAGCCCAGCGCACGGTCTACGAGGAGCGTGCCCGGCAGTATGTCGAGCGGGTGGACGACAAGACCGTCACATTCGTCGACAAGGACCGTTTTCTCGTGCGGCAGGAGAGCCACACGGGATTCATGCACCTCTATCTCTACAGCCTCCGCCGGGGCATCCTCGGGCAGGTGACTAAAGGCGACTGGGAAGTGACCGAGGTGGTGGGATGCGACGGCAAACGCGTCTGGTACCTCTCGACCGAGACCTCGCCGCTACGCCGCAACCTTTACAGCGTGCGCCTCGACGGCAAGGACAAACGGCGCCTCACCGCGGGCGAAGGCTACTACACCGCAGCCCCTGCCCCCGGAATGAAATATTTCATCACCACCTTCTCCAACGCCTCGACGCCCAACCTGACGGAGGTCTGCGACGCCGAGGGCCGGGTCGTCCGCACGCTGGCCGACAGCCGCAAACTGCGCGAGGAGCTGGCGGCTTCGAAACGCCCCGTCAAGGAGTTCTTCACCTTCACGACCGAGCGCGGCGACACGCTCAACGCCTATATCGTCAAACCCCGCGGCTTCGACCCCTCGCAGCGCTATCCCGTGCTGCTGACGCAGTATTCGGGTCCCGGTTCGCAGCAGGTCCGCGACCGCTGGTCGCTCGACTGGGAGGATGCGCTGGCCGACAAGGGTTACATCGTGGTCTCGGCCGACGGCCGCGGCACGGGATTCCGGGGCGAGAAATTCAAGAAGCTCACCTACGGACGTCTGGGGGCCCTGGAGGTCGAAGACCAGCTCTCGACGGCCCGCTACATGGCGTCGCAGCCCTGGGTGGACCCTGCACGCATCGGCATCTACGGCTGGTCCTACGGCGGATTCATGGCCCTGGGATGTGCGCTGAAGGGACACGGGCTGTTCCGGATGGCGATTGCCGTGGCTCCCGTCACCTCGTGGCGCTACTACGACACGATCTACACCGAAATATACAACAACCTTCCGCAGTACAACGCCGCGGGTTACGACGACAATTCGCCGATCAATTTCGCGCGGATGTTGGACGACCGGCAGACGCGCCTGCTGATTATCCACGGCACGGCCGACGACAACGTCCATTTCCAGAACACCGTGGAGATGACCCGGGCGCTGAACCGCGCCGGCAAGCAGTACGACATGATGGTGTATCCCGATCAGAATCACTCGATGTTGCCCGACGCAACGGCACACATAAGACAGAAAATGATTGATTACACCTTGAAGAATTTATGACGTATTCCATGCAACTCGAAACGCCGATCGGTCCGCTGACGATCACGGCGACGAAGAAGGCCGTGACGGCCATTCGTTTCGGCACACAGGTCCCGGAAGGCTCCACACCCTGCACCGGGGCGGAAGCCACGCCCCTGCTGCGCAAGGCCGCCGAAGAGATCGGGGACTATTTCGCAGGCTCGCGGCGCAAGTTCACGCTGCCCCTCGCCCCCGAAGGAACGCCCTTCCAGCAGAAGGTCTGGGAGGCGCTGCGCACCATCCCCTACGGCGAGACCCGCACCTACAAGCAGATCGCCATCCAGATCGGCCACAACCAGTCGTTCCGGGCCGTCGGCATGGCCAGCAACCGCAATCCGATTGCAATCGTCGTCCCCTGCCACCGGGTCATCGGCTACGACGGCAAACTCACGGGATATGCCGGCGGGCTCGACATCAAGGAGCAGCTGTTGGAATTGGAGAAACGGTAGTCAGACGGATTCCGGAGCCACGGATTCCGTCGGCTCCACCTCGTAGACACCCATATAGCGGGCGCCGAAGCGCGTCCAGTCGTTGAAATTGAAACAGCGCACCAGCCAGTCGGGATAGGGGCGCCAGGGGATTTTTTTCAGCGGCAGGGATAACTCCGTGTCCAGCCACCAGCTGTGCGAAAGCACCATCAGCTGCCGCCCGGGGGCCTGCAGCGAGCGGGCCGCGGCCTCGAGTTCCGCCCGTGTATCGAAATAGAGCGGCCGCAGGTTGCGGGGCATGTAGAAGCGTATCTCCACGATACGGCCGGGCTCCAGAATATCCTCGATGAATCCGTACCCTATCCCCGAGGGAACCAGATTGAGAGCTACGACCTCCTCCTTGCCGCGGCAATACTCCTGCATCATCTTATAAAAATAAATCTCCGGACGGGGCTGCACCAGACAGTAGCCCACGATGCCCATGTTGACCGCGACGAGCGTCCCCAGCGCATAGCGCCAGGCCCGGGCCGCGAACCACCTGCGGGGCAGCTCCCGGAACATCAGCACGATGAACCAGGGTGCGAAGAAGAGCGCCGGGAAGAAGAAGCGCAGCTCCTTGTGCCCCATAAAGAAATGCACCGCGAGAAACGGCACGAGCATCCACGTCACGACATGCCGGGGACGGCGCCAAAAGAACCAGAGCGCAGCGGCCAGCGCCAGCGGTCCGTAGACATAGCCGCCCTCGGTGAAGGGCGCCGTGAGGTAATACCACCAAGGCGAGGTCCCGAACTTGAGCATATTCTCGTTGAGTATATTCTCGCGCAAGTAGTTTACCGGCGTAAGGGTCCACTCGCCATAGAGCCAGCGGTCGGCCAGCATTCCGAGCACCAGCATGGCCAGTACGCCCGGAACCATCCCGGCATAGAGCTTCCAGCGGCGGTGGAACACCAGCAGCCAGACGCCGTAGCCCAACAGCGCGAATCCCATCTGGAACCGCACGGCGAAGGTCATTCCCGCGGTCATTCCCAGCAGCACGCCCCAGCCGAACTCCCGGCGGCCTTCGGCTCGGCGGCAACGCATCGTGAGCGCCGCCAGCAGCAACAACAGGTTGCCCGAAATCATCTCGGCATTGAAATGGACGTGGAGATAGGCCAGAAACCAGAGGAAGAATCCCAGCAGCAGGAACCAGCAGCGGGCGCACTCGCCGCCCAGTTCGTCCCGCACCGTGCGGTAGAAGAACAGCAGGACCGCGACCGAAAGGGCTCCGCTCAGGAGCTGAAGCACGAACACCACCGCGAAAGGCGAATAGAGCCCCGCGGCCAGCAATCCCTTTCCGACGGCCCACGCCACGAACGGCTGGATGCCGGGGCGCATCTGCAGCAGGTACTCCCACGGCAGGTGTTCCGGCGTGGGGGTTCCGAAGAGCTTCATGTGGGCGTATTCGAGAATCTGGAAATGCTCATCGGGATGGTAGGTCCCCAGACTGAAAGCGGCGTATAACAGCGTGACCAGACACCCGGCCCAAATCAGGCGGGGGGGGGTAATTTTGAGGCGTTCGAAAGAGATCATCAATAGTATTCAGCATTGTTCCGGCTGCAAAAATACATCAAATCCCGTAAACTCCGCACTCCGGGGCCTGAAAACACCCGTCCGGAAGCTCCTTCAAAAGCACGGGGCGCGGTTTTCCGCGCCCCGCATCCTGTCCGGACTCCGGTATCAGAGCCCGAACGCGAAGAGGTCGATGCCGTCGTAAACGGCGCTCACGACGCCCAGCAGCAGCACCCCGGCCAGGCAGATCGCCAGGCTGATGCGCGTATAACGGTCGGTGCGGAACGTCCCGATCGGCGTGTCGTTGGGGGTGATGTACATCGCCTTGACAATCAGCAGGTAGTAGTAGAGCGAGATCACGGTATTGATCAGCGCGATGAACACCAACACGTGAAAGCCGCCCTTGAAAGCCGCCGCGAAGACGAAGAATTTCGAGAAAAAGCCCGCGAAGGGCGGAATTCCCGCCAGCGAGAAGAGCGCCAGGGTCATCCCCACCGCCAGCCGGGGATTGGTCTTGTAGAAACCGTTGTAGTCCTCCAGCCCCACCTTGCCGCCGCTGTGCTGCTCGACGACCGACAGGACGCCGAACACCGCGAGATTCGCGGCCATGTAGACCAGCACATAGAAGACCAGCGAGGTCATGCCCAGGGCGTTGCCGCCGATGACGGCCAGCATGATGTAGCCGGCCTGCGAGATGGACGAAAAGGCCATGAAACGCTTGAGGTCCTTCTGCCGGATGGCGAAGAGGTTGGCGACGGTGATGCTCAGCACGGTGACGATCCAGAGCAACGTCTGCCACTCCCGGACCATCGGGGCGAATACCTTCACGAGGACCGTCAGCAGCACGAACGCCGCGGCGCCCTTCGACACCACCGAGAGGTAGGAAGTCACCGCCGTGGGAGCGCCCTGATAGGCGTCGGCGGTCCAGAGGTGGAACGGCACGAGCGAAATCTTGAACCCGAGTCCCGAGAAGAAGAAGACCAGCGCCATCACCTGCAGGGGCGAACCGTTGAGACGTGCCGCCATGTCGCCGAAATAGAGCGTCCCGGTCGTGCCGTACAAAAACGAGATGCCGTAGAGCATCAGGCCGCTCGAGAACAGCGCACAGAGGATGTATTTGGCCCCCGCCTCGGCGGAATGGCGCTTGTACTTGTCAAAGGCCACCAGACAGGCCATCGGCACCGAAGCCAGTTCCAGCCCGATGAAGAACAGCAGGAAATTGCCCGCACCGATCATGAAATACATGCCCAGCAGCGTCGAGAGGGTCAGGATGTAGAATTCGCCCTGCTTGTGGCGCGTATCTTCACGCCGCAACCACGTATTGGCCTGCAGGCAGACGATGAGCGCCCCCACGGCGAGGACCGCCTTGACGATACCGTGCATCGGATGGTACTGGAACATGCCGCCGAACGCTTCGCCCTCCCCGCCCGGGAGCAGGCAGACCGCGGCCTGCACGACGAGCAGGCCGCAGGTCACGGCCGAAAACCAGCGGCGGCCGCGTTCCCCGGCGATGAGGTCGTAGAGAAATACGAGGACAAGGATTGCCGCGAGGACCGTTTCGGCCCGCATCAGCGTAAATATCGAGGTGTAATCCATAGTCGCTTAACTCAAAATGTGTGCAATCAGTTCCGATACGCTGCCGCGGATCATGTCGCTCACCCAGAGCGGCGCGAGACCCATGCCGGCGATGGCCACGACAAGGCAGATGACCGAAAGGCGCTCGTCCCACGTGGCGTCGGTGAGTTTCAGGTGTTCGGGGTTGTCGCAGGTGCCATAGAGGATCTTCCCGACGACGCGCAGGATGTAGACCGCCGTAATGACGATCGACGTGCAGGCGATGACCGTGACCACGCGGTGGAACGTGTCGGCGTGCATGAACGCGCCGTTGAAGATGGTCATTTCAGCCACGAAGCCGCTCAGGCCCGGAAGCCCGAGGTTCGCAAGGCCCGCGATCACATAACCCACCGCGAGGAACGGCATGACCTTCATCAACCCGCCCAGCTGGCGGATGTCGCGCGTGTGGGTGCGTCCGTAGATCATGCCGATCAGGGCGAAGAACAAGGCCGTCATCAGGCCGTGGCTCAGCATCTGGAGCACCGCGCCCGTACCGGCCGCGGTGTTCATCATCAGCACGGCGAACAGCACCAGTCCGCAGTGCGACACCGAGGAGTAGGCGTTGATGTATTTCAGGTCGGTCTGCACGCAGGCCGCGAAAGCGCCGTAGACGACGGAAACCGTCGTCAGGATGATGAATATCCAGCTCAGTTCCTGCGCCGCGTCAGGCAGAAGGTACATGGCCACCCGGAAACAGCCGTATCCGCCGAGTTTCATCAGCACGCCGGCGTGGAGCATCGACACGGCCGTCGGGGCCGAGGCATGGCCGTCGGGGCTCCACGTATGGAACGGGAACAGCGCCCCCAGCACCCCGAATCCCACGAAGACCAGCGGGAACCAGATACGCTGCAGCGAGAGCGGAATGTTGTGCAGCGCGGCGATCTCCTGAACGTTCATCGTCGTGGCGCCCGCACCGAAATAGATGCCCAGAATGCCTATCAGCAGCAGCGCCGAACCACCCATCAGCATGAGCGTCAACTTCATGGCGGCATATTCCTTGCGGCCGCTGCCCCAGACGCCGATCAACAGGTACATCGGAATCAGCGCCACCTCGTAGAACATGAACATCGTGAAGAGGTCCACCGAGACGAAGAACCCGAATACGCCCGTGCTCAGCAGGCAGAACCAGAGAAAATAGGCCTTGATGTCCTCCTTCATCTGCCACGAGGCGAACGTGCCCGTGAAGACGATAATGGCCGACAGCAGGAGCATGGCCACCGAAATGCCGTCGACGCCCACGGCGTAGTGAATATTGAGCGGCGCATACCACACATGGCTCGCGGTGAAGAGCATCGGGGCCGTTTCGCCCGCGCCGCGCAGTCCGAGGTACTGCACCACCAGCACGACAGCCAGCGCGACGAGCAGCGAGGAGCCCGCGACCATCACGGCGTGAATCTGCCGCGTCGATTTCGAGAGCCACAAACCCAGCATCATCAGGAGCGGGACGGCCGGAAACAGGGATAGTATATTCATAACAACTTTCCGATTAGCAGATTAAAAGAATCAGGACGGTGAGGCCCAGCGCACCGCCGAGGAACCAGATGCAGTAACGCTGCACGCTGCCGCTCTGCATGTCGCGGATAAGCCAGGCGGCGCCGTTGGTGCCCCGTGCGAGCAGGTTCATAAAGCCGTCTACCACATGGCGGTCGAACCACGCAATGGGCGTCGAAATACAGGCGAAAATCACCCGGTGGGTGATGAACTGATAGACCTCGTCGATGTAAAAACGGCGGTAAGCCGCGCGGTGCAGGCCGCTGAACGTCGCCGCCAGTTTGTCCGCCACGGGCTGCCGGTCGCGGGCGTACATCCACGTCGCCAGCGCGATGGCCGCGGCGGCCACGCAGAGGCTGACGGCGGCGACACCCGTGTCGATATGGATGGCATAGGCCGCGCCGTCGGCGGAGACGAACTCCCCGAAGGGAATGAATCCGGCGACGCAGGTCACCGCCGCCAGGAACACGAGCGGCAGGGTCATCGTCAGCGGAGCCTCGTGCGGCGTATGTGCGGCATGAAGCTCGCGGTTCTCCGTGCCCCAGAAAATGCCGTAATAGAGCCGGAACATATAGAACGCCGTAAGTCCCGCAATGGCGGTCATCGTCCACCCCATCACGGGGCTGAACGCAAAGCAGGCGGTCAGAATCTCGTCCTTCGAGAAGAAGCCGCTCAGGGGCCAGATGCCCGCGATGGCGAGGCACGCCACGAGGAACGTCGCGTGGGTCAGCGGCATATAGCGCCGCAGTCCGCCCATGGCCGACATTTCGTTGGAGTGCACCGCATGGATAATACACCCCGCCCCAAGGAACAGCAGGGCCTTGAACATCGCATGGGTGAAGAGGTGGAACATCGAGGCCATGTAGCCCAGTCCGCCCGTGTGCGGGTCGGCCGAGGTGCAGACGCCCAGCGCCACGATCATGAAGCCGATCTGCGAAATGGTGCTGAAGGCCAGCACCCGCTTGATGTCGCTCTGCACGCAGGCCACGACGGCGGCGTACAGCGCCGTGAAGGCCCCGATATAGGCCGTCCAATGCAGCACCTCGGGCGCATAGCCGATAAACAGCGGAAACATCCGCGCTACGAGGTAGACGCCCGCCACGACCATCGTGGCGGCATGAATCAGCGCCGACACGGGCGTGGGTCCCTCCATGGCGTCGGGCAGCCAGATGTGCAGCGGGAACATGGCGCTCTTGCCCGCACCGCCGACGAACATCAGTCCCAGCGCCAGCGGGATCATCGTCCCGGCGGCAACCAGCGCATGCGCCTCGGGCGTGAAGGAGAAGGTTCCGGCGTAATAGCCGTAAATCAGGATACCGATGAGGAAACCCAGGTCGGCGAAGCGCGTGACGATGAAAGCCTTCTTCGACGCCGCCACGGCCTCCTTCTTCGTGTAGTAGAAGCCGATCAGCAGGTAGGAGCTCACGCCCACCAGCTCCCAGAAGAGGTACATCTGGAAGATGTTGGTGGCGACGACCAGCCCCATCATGCTCATCGTGAAGAGCGCGAGGAAGGCATAGTAACGCTGGAAACCCCGCTCGCCCTTCATATAGCCCAGCGAGTAGATGTGGACCATCAGCGAAACCGTGGAGATTACCACTAACATCATCACCGAAATCGGGTCGAGCAGCACGCCCAGGTCGATGTGCAGTGCACCGCCGATGGGCAGCCACACCGTGTTCCACGGAATGACGGTCGGGAACACGCCCGCGGCGTCGCGCCCGGCCGAAAAGTATTCGAAAGCCGTCCACCAGCTCAGCAGCGCCACCACGGCCAGCACGGCCGTACCGACGGCGCCCGCCACGACGGGACGCATCTTCATGCCCGCGAGCCCCAGCACGAGGAAGCTCACGAACGGCAGTAAAAGAATCAGAATCGTATATTCCATAACGAGTCGTTTGTTACCATTTCATCTCCCGCAGGCTCTTGGCGTCGATGTTGCGGATGTTGCGGTAGATGTTGATGATGATGGCGATGGCCACGGCGGTCTCCGCGGCGCTGATGCCGATGGCGAACAGCGTGAAGAAGAATCCCTCGAGCTGTTCGGGGAAGAGGAAGCGGTTGAAGACCACGAAATTGATGTCCACCGAGTTGAGAATCAGCTCCACGGAGATCAGCATCGCCAGCAGGTTGCGCCGCGTGACGAATCCGTAGATGCCCACGAACATCATGATCGTGGAGACGACGAGGTAATATTCCATTTTTATCATAGCCGTACCTTTTTAACGTTTGCGTGCGATGAGGATGCCCCCGACGATGCAGGCCAGCAGCAGGATGCTGATGACCTCGAAGGGCAGCACATATCCGAATTTTTCAGGGCTCATCAGCGCGTGTCCGATGGTCTTCACATGCAGTTCGCCGTGCTCGAAATGCGAGGGGTTGAAATCGTGCCGGAGCATCACCCAGAGGCAGATGCCGAGGCTGAGCAACGTCGCGCCCAGTCCCGCGAAGAGCTTGTAGCCCTTCAGGTCCTCGGCCTTGTCGCCCTGGCTCGAGGTCAGCAGGATCGAGAAGACGTACAGCACCGTGATGCCGCCGGCGTAGATCAGCAGCTGCACGGCCCCGAGAAACGAGTAGTTGAGCTGGAAATAGATGCCCGCCGTGCCGAACAGCACGAACAGCAGGTAGGTCGCGGCACGCAGGATGCGCCGGGTCGTCACGGCGAGTATCGCACTGACGCCGATGAACAGCGCCAGGACGGTGAAGACGATGAGTTCGAGGGTTATTTCCATAGCTTACTGCTTGTTGAGTTGTTTGACGAGTTTTTCGCGCGTGTAGACCGCATGTTCGAACGTCGGCGCGAAACGGATGGCACCCGTCGGGCAGACGTTGACGCACAGGTGGCAGAACATGCACGACCCCAGGTCGTACTCGTAGCGCACCAGCCGTTTTTTGGTCTTGCCCGTCTCGGGATCGGTGACCGTCTCGGTCGTGAGGCGGATCGTGCCGTTGGGACAGTTCGACTGGCACAAGCCGCAGGCGATGCACTTGTTGCGGCCTTCGGCGTCGTGGGGCATCGTGAGCTCGCCGCAGAAGCGGTCGTACATCTTCAGCGTCGCCCGGTTCTCGGGGTATTGCTCCGTGACTTTCGGGGTGAAAAACTCCTTCAGCGTGACCTTCATGCCGGTCATCAGGGTTCCCACGCCGTGAAACAGACCTTTGATATAGTTGCTCATGGCTAAAAATGCAGTTTAAAGACGACGACGATGACCATCAGCAGCAGGTTCGCCAGCCCGATGGGCACCAGGTATTTCCATTCGAGGGTCAGAATCTGGTCGATTCGCAAACGCGGGAACGTCCATTTGATCCACATCAGCAGCCCCACCACGAAGAAGGCCTTGCCGAAGAACCAGACGAATCCCGGGATGTAATCCATCACCGTGTTGAATCCCTCCCAGCCCGCGATGTGCAGCGGCATCCAGCCTCCGAGGAAGATGGTGGCGGCGACGCCCGCGACGATGAACAGATTGACGAACTCGGCGACGTAGAACAGCCCGAAATGCATACCCGAATACTCGGTATGGTAGCCCGCCGTCAATTCCGACTCGGCCTCCGGGAGGTCGAACGGCCCGCGGTTGACCTCGGCGTTGCCTGCGATGAGGTAGATGACAAAGGCGACGAGCGCCGGGATGTGTCCTTTGAAGAGGAACCATCCGTCGGCCTGCCGGACCACGATTTCGGAGAACTGCATGGTGTCGGTCAGCACGATGATCGTGAGAATCGAGAGGCCGATCGAAAGCTCATAGGAGATCATCTGGGCGCCGCTTCGCATGGCGCCGATGAGCGAATACTTGTTGTTGGAGCTCCACCCGGCCAGCAGGATACCCACCACGCCGATCGACGAGGCGGCCATCAGGAAGAAGACCCCCACGTTGAAATCCAGCACCTCCAGTCCTTTGTTCACGGGCAGGCAGGCGAAAGCCAGCACCGAGGCCAGAATGACGATGTAGGGGGCGAGGTTGTAGAGGAACCGGTCCGAGCGGCGGATGGTGATAATCTCTTTGGTGAGCATCTTCAGCACGTCGGCGGGAACCTGCAGCAGTCCCCAGAAGCCCACGCGCACCGGCCCCAGCCGGCACTGGAAGGCCGCACAGACCTTGCGTTCCATGAAAATCATTACGACGGCGATCACGGCGTACATCAGCAGCAGGCAGACGCCGACGATCACGCATTCGATGAATACGGCCAGTCCGAGGGGCATCAGCGATGTCAGCAATGCGTGCACCCAACCGGTAATTATTGAAAAGTCAAACATACTGTCTCTTTTTTATCGGTCAATATCCGGAACCACGTAATCCAACGTACCGCCGATGGCAATCAGGTCGGCGATTTTCGTCCCCCGGGCGATGGTCTCCAGGCAGGCGACGAGCGGCAGGCCCGTCGAGCGGAATTTCATGCGGTAGGGGAACTTGTCGCCGCGGCTCTCGAGGAAGACCCCGAATTCGCCGCGGCTGCCCTCGACGGCGGCGTAATAGCTGCCCTCGGGAATGCGGATCACGGGTTTCATCTTCAGCTGGTATTCGCCCTCGGGAATGTTGTCGATGAGCTGTTCGATGATGTTCATGCTCTGCTCGATCTCCTTCATGCGGACCATGTAGCGGGCGAAGCAGTCACCCTCGGTGAAGAGCACCTCCTCGAAATCCACCTTGTCGTAAACGGCATAGGGATGGCGCTTGCGCACGTCGCAGGCCCACCCTGCGGCGCGACCCGTGCCGCCCGTGGCACCGAACGAAATCGCATCCTCGCGCGTCAGCACGCCGGTGCCCTTCAGGCGCTCCTGCGCGATGACGTTGCCCGTGAAGACCTCGTGGTATTCGCGCAGTTTGGGGCGCATGTAGGCGATGAACTCCTTGGTCTTGCGCACGAAATCGGGATGGATGTCGGCCTGCACGCCGCCGATGGTGTTGTAGGTCTGGATCAGGCGGCCTCCGGTGGTCTGCTCAAGGATGTCGAGCACCTTCTCGCGGTCGCGGAACCCGTAGAAAAAGGCCGTCAGGGCCCCCATGTCCATGCAGAGGCAGGCGAAGAACAGCAGGTGCGAGTCGATGCGCTGCAATTCGTCCATGATCGTGCGGATGTACTGCACGCGCTCCGAAACCTCGACGCCCAGCCCCTTCTCGATGCACATGCACAGCGCATGGCGGTTCTGCGCGGCCCCGAGGTAGTCGAGGCGGTCCGTAAGGGCCAGCGTCTGGGGATAGGTCAGCTCCTCGCACATCTTCTCGATGCCGCGGTGGATGTAACCGCAGTGCGGATCGAGTTTTTTGATGATCTCGCCCTCGAGCGACACGCGGAAACGCAGCACGCCGTGCGTCGCCGGATGCTGGGGACCGATGTTGATGACATATTCGTCCTCCTCGAAGAGCACGTTGCGCTTGCGGATATAACTGCCGTCGGACTGCAGTTCATAGGTCGGCGAGCTGTCCTTCGACACCTCGTTGCTCATGCGCAGGGGGTTCTGCGCCGGGTCGTAATCCTTGCGCAGGGGGTATCCCACCCAGTCGTCGCGCAGGAACAGCCGCCGCATGTCGGGATGGTTCAGGAACCGGACCCCGAAATAGTCGAACACCTCGCGTTCGTTCAGCTCGGCGGCCTTCCACAGGTCGCACACCGAGGGCAGTACCGGATGTTCGCGCTCTTCGGTCAGCGTCCGCAGCACGACGTTTTCGCCCGTCGCGGTCGCCTCGAGGTGGTAGACCACGCCGAAACCCGCCTCGCCCCAGTCCATGCCGGTCAGGCTGCGCAGGAAATCGAATCCTTCGGACAGCAGGCGCCCGGCCAGGTCGTGAAAGCCGTCCGCCGGGACGGTGAACATCCCGTCGCCGCCTTCAGTCCATACGGCACGGGGTTCCCAGGCCGTTATCTTGTCTATGAGGTTGCTATTCATGCTTCTCTTCTCCTTCCACATTCAGATCGTTCTTTTCCGCCGTCAGGTCGCGCCGGAGGAGCTCTTCGTACTCCTCTTCGCCGATCTGGCGGTTCACGCCGCCGAAAAACCGCTGCACCTTCACCTTGCGCTGCAGCTGCATCAGTCCGTAGAGCATCGCCTCGGGGCGCGGCGGGCACCCGGGGATATAGACATCGACGGGCAGGATCTTGTCCACACCGTCGACCACGTGGTACGACCGCTTGAACGGCCCGCCGCTGACGGCGCAGCCGCCCACGGCGATGACGTATTTGGGATCGGCCATCTGGTCGTAAAGCCGTTTGAGCACCGGGGCCATCTTGTGCGTGATGGTTCCGGCGACCATGATGAAATCGGCCTGCCGCGGGGAGGCCCGGGCCACCTCGAACCCGAACCGGGCAAAGTCGTAACGCGCAGCGCCGACGGCCATGAATTCGATGCCGCAGCAGCTCGTGGCGAAGGTCAGGGGCCAAAGGCTGTTGCTGCGGCCCCACTCGATCAGTTCGTCCAGACACCCCACCAGCACGTTGGTACCGCCGTCGCGCAGCTCGGCGATCATCCGTTCGATGTACTCGTTGTCGTTGAAGTCCCCGTAGGACATCGACTTGATTTTCGGTCTCTTTATTTCCATTCCAAAGCTCCTTTCCGCCATGCGTAGGCAAGGCCCAGAATCAGTATCAGCAAGAAAAAGAGGATGCTCACCAGTCCATAGACACCCAGTTCCTGCACGACCACGGCCCACGAAAAGAGGAACACCGTCTCGACGTCGAACATCAGGAAGAGGATGGCGAAGAGGTAATACCCCACCTTGAACTGCATCCACGAACGGCCGCGCGTGGGGATGCCGCATTCGTAGGCTTCGCCCTTCTGGGGATTGTACGAGCGCGGCGAGATGGCGCGGGCGATACCCAGCGCGACTGCGACCAGCGCAATGGCCGTGAGGATGACGACCACTAACAGCGTAAAATACATAATGTGTTTGTTTTACGAATTATATTCCGGCGTCGGAAACACGCCGCAAATCCGGGGTTAAGAGGACTCCCGGAGAAACAGACGAAGAAAAAGGGGAAAGGGGCTAAATCAGGATGCGCCCCAGCGAAAAGACGTAGTAATCGACCGGATCGCGGTGCAGGGCTCGGGAATAGGTCCGCATCGCCATGCGGACGCCGAACGCGGCATCGACGGCGGTGCGCACGTCGGCCCGCTGCCGGAAGAGGGCTTTGTGGTCCGAAGGAGCCACCGGCGCCTCGATCGAGGCGCTGCACGAGCAAAGCGCCACGGAAAAATAGTTGCGGACGGCCTGCGGAGGACGCGCCGCGACCGTTTCGTTCAGCGAAGGCTGTATCTCGCCCGCAGCGTCCTGAAACGAGGGCCCGTCGAGGCTTCCCGCCAGAACGAACAGCAGCAGGATCAAAACATATTGAAGTCTCTCCAGCATTTCGTCCGAATCACAGTTTTTGCGATGCGAAGATACGCCCTTTTGCGGAGAAAATGTACGCCGCGGACGAAAAAAGACTCAAAAAGGCGAATTTTGATTACATAAGCGCCATTCCGGACAACGAAAAGCCGCCTCCCCGAAACGGGGAGGCGGCATCCTCACAGAGCGTGTCCGGAGGGCTATTCCTTCGCATAGCGGTCCTCCACGACACGCCAGTCGACGATGTCCCACAGCGCATTGACGGCGTCGGCGCGGCGGTTGCGGTAGTCGATGTAGTAGGCGTGTTCCCAGACGTCGATGCACAGCAGCGGCTTCATGCCGCGGCACATCGGGTTGCCGGCATTCGGTTCGGCGACGATCACCAGCTCTCCCGGCTCGTTCTCGGCCAGCCACACCCAACCCGAGCCGAACAGCCCGGCGGCGGCCTGCGCCATGCGGATTTTCAGTTCGTCGAACGATCCGAAATTGCGGTTGACGGCCTCCAGCAATTCGTTCGAAGGCTCTTTCTGCGGCTTCGGGGAGAGTTCTTCGAAGAAAAATTCGTGGTTCCAGGCCTGCGCGGCGTTGTTGAAGACCGCGCCGTCGGCCGAAAGGACGATGTCCTCGAGCGCCTGGCCGGCAAAGGGCGTGTCGAGAATCAGTTCGTTGAGCTTGGCGACATAGCCCGCATAGTGCTTGTCGTGGTGGTAGTGCATCGTCTCGCCGGAGATCGCCGGTTCGAGCGCATCGTATGCGTAGGCCAGGTCCTGCGGGACAAAGCGGGGTTCGGTCGCGGTATCGGTTGCCATAATCAAAGGAATTATAAATAAGGTGATGAATGTTGTCATAACAAGTTCGGTTTTACATTATTCTGCCAGCGGTTCGAAAGCCCATTTGCCTTCGCCGCAGACGGGACACACCCAGTCGTCGGGCAGCGCGTCGAACGGCGTGTCGGGACCGATGTCATCCTCGGGATCGCCCAGCGCGGGATCGTAGACATACGCGCAGACGGTGCAGCAGTATTTTTCCATCGTTTTCGGGAATTAAAATTCAGTGACACCTCCAACAAATAGGGTGCCCGTTTGAAAAATTCCGAATATTTTTTGTATTTTTGAGCAAACCAACCTACAAATCGAAACCTAAAACCCCACTTATGATGACACTCCCATACGCCGAACCGTACAAGATCAAGATGACCGAGGCCATCCGCACCTCCACCCGCGAAGAGCGCGAGCAATGGATTCGCGAAGCCCGCTACAACCTTTTCAAGCTGCGTGCCGACCAGGTGACGATCGACCTGCTGACCGACTCGGGCACGGGCTCGATGTCCGACCGCCAATGGGCCGCGATGATGACCGGCGACGAGAGTTATGCCGGGGCTTCGTCCTATTTCCGGCTCCGCGACACCGTCACGCGCCTGTTCGGAATGCCGTGGTTCCTGCCCACGCACCAGGGACGCGCCGCCGAGAACGTGATTTTCTCCGCACTGCTCAAACCCGGCGACATCGTGCCGGGCAACTCGCATTTCGACACCACGAAGGGCCATATCGAATTCCGCCACTGCCACGCCGTGGACTGCACGATCGACGCCGCGGCCGACACCCAGCTGGAACTGCCGTTCAAAGGCGAGATGGACCTCGGCAAACTGGAAAAAATCCTCCGCGAAAACCCGCGCGAAAAAGTGCCGTGCGTGGTGCTGACCGTCACCAACAACACAGCCGGAGGCCAGCCCGTATCGATGCGCAACATCCGCGAAACGGCCGAAATATGCCGCCGCTACGGGGTGCCCCTGCTGATGGACTCGGCACGCTTCGCCGAGAACGCCTGGTTTATCAAGACCCGCGAGGAGGGTTACGCCGCGAAGACGATCAAGGAGATCGTGCACGAAATGTTCACCTATGCCGACATCATGACCATCTCGGCCAAGAAGGACGGCGTCGTGAACATGGGCGGCTTCGTGGCCATGCGTTCCGAAGAGCTTTACAAACAAGCCATGTCGTTCAGCATCATGTTCGAAGGCTATGTCACCTACGGCGGCATGTCGGGACGCGACATGGACGCGCTGGCCGTGGGACTGGACGAAAACACGGAGTTCGAACAGCTGGACGCCCGCATCCGTCAGGTGAAGCTGCTGGGCGACCTGCTGGACGAATACGGCGTGCCCTACCAGCGGCCGGCCGGCGGACACGCCATCTTCGTCGATGCCAAAAAGGTGCTCCCGAACCTTCCGAAAGAGCAGTTCATCGCCCAGACCCTGGCCGTCGAGTTATACCTCGAGGCGGGCATCCGCGGCGTGGAGATCGGCTCGATTCTCGCCGACCGCGACCCCGACACCCACGAGAACCGCTACCCCGCACTCGAACTGCTGCGGCTGGCCATCCCCCGCCGGGTCTACTCGGACAACCACATCCGTGTGATCGCCGCCGCGTGCCGCAACATCTACGAACGCCGTGCGGAGATAACCACGGGCTACCGCATCACCTTCGAGGCGCCGATCCTGCGCCATTTCACCGTCGAACTCGATAAAATCCGATAACGAATCATGAAACGCATCCTTCTCACACTGGCCGCGCTCGGCACGGCCTTCACCATGCAGGCGAAAGTCGTCCTGCCCGGCATTTTCGGCGATAACATGGTGCTCCAGCAGCAGTCCGAAGCGCAGTTCTGGGGCAAGGCCGCTCCCGGAAAAAAAGTCGTGATCCGCCCCTCGTGGAGCTCGCAGGCCGTGACGGCCGCCGTCGGCAAGGACGGCCGCTGGCAGGCCGCCGTGCCCACCCCGGCAGCCGGAGGTCCCTACACGATCGAGCTGAGCGACGGCGAGTCGCTGACGCTCCGCGACGTGCTGATCGGCGAAGTGTGGCTCTGCTCCGGACAGTCGAATATGGAGATGCCCATGCGCGGCTTCCCCAACCAGCCCGTCGAAGGTTCGGCGGACGTGATCATCCGGGCCAAGGCCGCGACGCCTATCCGGGTCTGCACCGTGCAGCGTGCCACGGCCCGCACCCCGCAGGAGGAGTGCACGGCGCAATGGCAGCAGAACACCCCCGAAGCCGTCGCCGCGACCAGCGCCACGGCCTACTATTTCGCACGGTACCTGCAGGAGGTGCTGGAGGTTCCCGTGGGCATCATCGTCACCTGCTGGGGCGGCACGCCCGTCGAGACGTGGATGGACCGCGAAACGATGGCCGGTTTCAAAGAGTTCGACCTCTCGTTCCTCGACGGCGAGGCCAGGATTGAGAAACCGGAAATGAAGCCCTGCGGACTCTACAACGCCATGATCGCACCGCTCGTGCCCTACACCGTCAAGGGATTCCTCTGGTATCAGGGCGAATCGAACCGGCTGCGGCCCGCCCAGTACCGGGCGCTGATGCCGGCCTTCGTGAAGATGCTCCGCGAACGCTGGGCGCAGGGCGAACTGCCGTTCTACTACGTGCAGATCGCACCCTACCGCTATGAGAATCCCGACGAAGCGGCGGGCTCGGTCCTGCTGCGCGAGGCCCAGCTGCTCAACCTGCAGGACATCCCCTCGAGCGGCATGGCCGTGACGATGGACATCGGCAACGAAAACTGCATCCACCCGGCCCAAAAGGAGCAGGTCGGCACACGCCTGGCCTGGCTGGCGCTGTCGAAAACCTATGGCATGAAGGGCATCGACGCCGACACGCCCGTCCTCGAAAAGATGGAGATCGCCGGCAACAAAGCCTGCCTGACGTTCCGCACGGGTCGCGAGGGCCTCGCGCCGCTGGGCGACACGCTCACGGGCTTCGAGATCGCCGGCGCCGACCGGATTTTCCACCCCGCCACGGCCCGGATCAGAAAGGGCAACGGACGCCTGATCGTCTCGAGCGAAGCCGTTGCGGAGCCCGTCGCCGTGCGCTACGCCTTCCGCAACTACGCCGAAGCCACCCTCTTCAACAGTTCCGGCATCCCCGCCTCCTCGTTCCGCACCGACGACTGGGAGGTGAAGTGACAGACAACGGGTCGGATTCAGCAGAATTCGACCCGTTATCCGATTCGGTTCAGTGCCGAGAGAATCTTCCGGTTCGCGCTGTCCACCACCGAACTCTCCAGCGACGCCAGGTAAATCCGGGTCGTGCGCTCGGAGGTGTGTCCCATGCCCGCGCTGATGACCGTGATGGGCACATGGTGGTTGCGTGCCGCCGTGGCCCAGCTGTGGCGCGACGTGTAGGACGAAAGCCCGCCTTCGAGCCCGAGGAGCTGCGACAGCCGCTTCAGCAGGCGGTTGTAATAGTTCAGCGCCACCTGATACTGCGCATAGGCCCTGCCGGGCTCCCCGGCGGTCAGCAGCGGAAAGACATAGGGCGTATTCCGGGTGCGCCATTCGTAACGCCGGATGATCTCCCGCATACACGCCTCCAAATGCACGGTCATCTGCTGCCCCGTCTTGCGCCGCACGTAGTGTATCTCTCCGCCCGACAGGTCCTGTTTTCGCAGAAAAGCCATGTCCACGAATGCCATGCCGCGGGTGTAATAGCTGAAGATAAAGAGGTCACGGGCCAGCATCAGGGCGGCCGAATCGCTCAGGTCGAGGTTGCGGAGCCGCCCGATAAGCCGTTCGTCGACGGCCCTTTTGCGGGTGTGGTCGACACCCGTGTAGACATTGACGAACGGGGTGCAAGGCTCCGCAAGACGCTGCCGGACCGCCCGGTTGTAGACGGCGCGGAGGATGCGCATATAGAACGACACCGTGTTGCGCACGACGCCGCGCCGCATGAGGTAGGCGTTGTACTCCTCGACCAGCAATTCGGTGAAGGCCGCGAACGGAAGGTCCGCACCGCCGAGAAAGTCCGAGAAACTCCTGTACGTGCGCTGGTAGTTGCGTGCCGTCCCCAGCCGCCCCTCCGAGGTCAGCCGGGCGATCTGGCTGCGGAGAAACGCCAGCACGGTGGCATCCCGATGCGGGGTACGGAACCGGGAAACAATCTCGTCCGCGGTATAGGGGCGCCCCTGCTGCGTCAGGTCGCGGACGATCCGCTGCAGCAGGACTATATCGCCATCGATGTGGTGCCGGACGACGGACGCCTCGCCCGGAAGGGCCAGTACCTGCCCGGCTTCCGCGTCCCACCATTCGGGAACGATGCGGATACGGGTTGTGATGCGACGAACCTGACGGTCGTGCGTCACCTGATAATAGATGCTCCCGGCCTTGCCCGGGACACGCGATGTGCGGAATTTCACTTTTACGGAAGTTGTCATAATCATAGGATTTTATTCCGAAAGGTCGCAAATATCCTACATTTAGCATGCCGTAAAAAGCTGCGGGACCAGGAATTCCGTGACAGGAGAAACCGAATTCAAACGAAATGCGGCGCAGAAGGTCGGTACCGAAGCACGGCCTGTCTGCGCCACACGCAAGCGAGGGCAAAGATGCCCGCCGGAATCAAAAACTAAATCAGCGTTTCGAGAATCTGCACGGCATTGAGCGCCGCGCCCTTCTTGATCTGGTCGCTCACGCACCAGAACGTCAGTCCGTTCTCGCAGGTCAGGTCCTTGCGGATGCGGCCCACGTAAACGGGGTCCTTGCCGGCGATGAACAGCGGCATCGGGTAAACCTTGCCGGCCGGCTCGTCCATCAGCACCACGCCCGGCTCCTTGGCGAAGGCCGCACGGGCCTCCTCCGCCGACACGGGGCGTTCGGTCTCGAGCCACACGCTCTCCGAATGGGCCCGCATCACCGGGACACGCACGCAGGTAGCCGAAACGCGAATGTCCGAGTGCATGATCTTGCGCGTCTCGTGGAACATCTTCATCTCCTCCTTCGTGTAGTCGTTGTCGGTGAAGACATCGATATGCGGAATCACGTTATAGGCCAGCTGGAAAGCGAATTTCTCCACCGTAGGCTCCTTGCCTGCAACCAGTTCGGCATGCTGCTCCACCAGTTCGGCCATGCCCGAGGCTCCTGCGCCGCTGGCCGACTGATAGGTCGAGACGTGTACGCGGGTGATGTGCGAAACCTTCTCGATGGCGTTCAGCGCCACAACCATCTGGATGGTCGTGCAGTTGGGGTTGGCGATGATGCGGCGGGGCGCATTCTTCGCGTCTTCGGGATTGACCTCCGGCACCACGAGGGGCACGTCGGCATCCATGCGGAAAGCGCTCGAGTTGTCGATCATGATCGTGCCGTACTTGGTAATCGTTTCGGCGAACTCCTTCGACGTTCCCGCTCCGGCCGAGGTCAGGGCAAAGTCGATACCCTTGAAATCGTCGTTGTGTTGCAGCAGCCTGACCTCGATTTCCTTTCCGCGAAACTTATACTTACGTCCCGCGCTGCGTTCCGAGCCGAACAGCACGAGTTCGTCGATCGGCAGCGCCCGTTCCTCCAAAATCCGCAGAAATTCCTGGCCCACAGCACCGCTGACGCCCACAATAGCAATTTTCATCCTGATTAAAGTTAATAAAGTGATCATCGTTCCCGCTCGGACGAACCGTACACGGGAGCTCCGGGGGCAAATATAACGAAATCAGTACGAAATGCAAAAAAAATCGACCGGCACAATGGCCGGTCGCAATCATCAATCAAAAAAATCGTCTTCGTCGGAGGTGTTCTGTCCCTCGGGGTCGGCCTCTTCGTCGCAGTCGTAATGCGGCATCATCGCCGGACGCAGGAACTGATCCCCGCGGCTGATGCCGAAGCGGCCGTCGTCGTAAACCCGCTTCATAAAGTCGCCGACGATCGGCAGGGCCATCACACTGCCCTCGCCGCCCCGGATAAAGTGCACCGACTGGTCCTCGCCGCCGACCCAGGCCCCTGCGACGAGCTTCGGAGCCACGCACATGAACCACGCATCGCGGTTCTTGTTCGAGGTGCCGGTCTTGCCGCCGATCTCCACGCCGTTGAACCCGAACTGCCATTTCAGGCGTCCGGCCGTTCCCGAATTGACCACGCCCTGCAGCATCGTGAGCATCGTGTAGGCCGTGCGCTCGCTGATGGCGTCCTGCGACTGGGGGATGAACGAGGCGATCAGGTTGCCCTGCCGGTCCTCGATGCGGGTCACGAAAATCGGATCGGTGTGCACGCCCTGGTTGGCGAAGGTCGAGAAAGCGCTCACCAGCTCGTAAACGTTCGACTCCGAGGAACCGAGGGCCAGCGCCGGTACGGGATCGATATAGCTGCGGATGCCCATGTTGTGGATGAAATCGGCCACGGCGGCAGGCTGCTTGGCCTGCTTCATAATCCACGCCGAATAGTTGTTGCGGCTGCGTGCGAGGCCCCAGCTCAGGGGATGCAGCACGCCGTCGTACTCGACATTGCCGGCCTCCTTCGGCGACCAGGCCGTACCGTTGGCCGTCTCGATGGTCGTCGGCAGGTTCGGTACCATCGTGCAGGGCGTCAGCCCCAGGTGGTCGATGGCGAAGGTGTAGACGAAGGGTTTGATCGTCGAACCGATCTGCCGCTTGCCCTGCTTGGCCATGTCGTACTTGAAATAACGGAAATTAGGCCCTCCGACATAGGCCTTTACAAAGCCCGTGCGGGGGTCGAGCGCCACCATCGAGGCACGCATGATCCGCTTGTGGTGGAGAATCGAGTCGCGCGGGGTCATCAGCGTGTCGCGCTCGCCCTTGTAGGTGAAGACCTTCATGTGACAGGCCTTGTCGAACGACGCCTGTATCTGCTTCTCGCTCGCCCCGGCATTTTTCATCTCGCGGTAGCGGTCCGAATAGCGGATGGCGTGGCGCATGATGCGCTCGCGCTCCTCCCGGTCGGCGCCGATGAAGAGCGTCTTCGTACTGCGGTACTGCGCATCCATTTTGGGCTGAATCTCCTTCTCCATCTGCCGCTGCACGGCCTGCTCGGCATAGGCCTGCATCACGGAGTTGACCGTGGTATAGATTTTCAGTCCGTCGCGGTAGATGTTGTACGCGGTGCCGTCGGCCTTGCGGTTCTTGAGGCACCAGCCGTAGAGCGGATTCTCGTCGTACTCCTTCACCGCCTGGTCGTAGTCCCATTCGTTGTAGAACTGGCTGCGTTTGGGCCGCTCGGCGTTCATCACCAGGCGCAGCATCTCGCGGAAATAGGTCGCCGAACCTTCGTTATGCGATATAGGCTTGTAGTTCAGCACGATGGGCAGCGCCGAAATCGAGTCCCGCTGCCGGCGCGTCAGCGCCCCGGCAGCCTCCATGCGCGAGAGCACGAGGTTGCGGCGCACGAGGGCGTTGTCCGGATTGCGCACGGGGGAATAGCGCGTCGGGGCGTTCACCACGCCCACCAGCACGGCCGCCTCCTGCACGTTCAGTTCGTCGGGCTCCTTGTTGAAGAAGGTATGGGCCGCCGATTTGATGCCGTAGGCGTTCGAGCCGAATTCCACCGTGTTGAGATACATCGCGGCGATCTCCTCCTTGGTGTAGTTGTATTCGAGTTTAAGGGCCGTGATCCACTCCTTGAATTTCGCCGTCACGAGTTTGGCTTTGCGGACGATGGCCCCACGGTTGCGGGCCGTGTCGCGCGGAAAGAGGTTCTTGGCCAGCTGTTGGGTGATGGTCGAGCCGCCGCCCTGCGAGGTGTTCTGCAACAGCAGGGTCTTCACGGCCACGCGGGCCAGCGAGGGGATGTCGATACCCGAATGTCCGCGGAAACGGGCGTCCTCGGTCGAGATGAGCGCCGCGACGATCGGCGGCACCTCGTGACCGCCGAGCCGGATGTGGAGCGTCGAGTCCGACGGATAGAGGTCGGCATACTGCACGTAAGAACGGTTCTGCACGAAAAACGAGCCGATGACCTTGCCGTCCTCGGAGTAAATCTCCGTGGCGAGGTTACTGCGGGGATTCTCCAGCTCCTCGAACGAGGGCATGCGTCCGAACACGCCCAGGGCCGTCAGCAGCAGCATCACGGCCACGAGCGCGAAAGGCGCAAGCGCTATGCACCAGATCCATTTTATCGTTTTCGGGCTGACGCCCGTCTTTTTACGCTGTGTCATAAGACCGAATTTTGGGGCAAAGATACGAAATATTCCTTAAAACGGCAGCCCGACCGACGCCGCAACCCACACGCCGCCGCTCGACGGATGGTAGCACGACAGCTTGAAGGTCGAGGTGGCCGACGCCGGCTGGCGGAAGGCGTTGAAATCGACGACGATGTCGCCGCCCGCAGACCAGATTCGCCGCCAGGCCATCCCCCCGCGCCCGATGTCCCGGAACTGCGCATAGTCGCCTCCGGCGTTGAGCCGGATGCGCTTGATGTAAATCACCGAGCCGATGCCGCCTTCAGGACACCACACCGGCAGCTGGTAATCGGCCGAAACGGCCGTGTAGTTGTTCGAAACGATGTCCGCCGAGGTAAATCCGCGCGGAATGAGGCGCGTCGAACGGTAGCTGAGCGGCGCATATCCCGACGGGAACTTGTAACCGCCGAGCGAGGTCTGGTACGTGGCGGCGACCTTCAGCGAGTTGTGGAGCACGAATCCCGGCAGGTAAGCCTGCCCGTAGAACGAAATCAGGTCGCTGAAATGGGAGTTCGCGGGGTTGAACGTATAGTTCGTGCTGAGGGTGTACCCCCAGCGGGGCGCGATGTCGCGGTGGGACATACGCACCTGGTCCGAAAAGCCCACGCCGAACGAGAGCTTATGCAGTCCCTCGCGGAAACCGATCCGCTGGATATTGGAGATACCCCCGTTGACGCCCCACTCGATCTTGTCCAGATTGGCGACCATGCCGTTCGAATAGTTCCAGCCCGTGGAGACGGAGAGCTGGCGCGTATGGTATCCCTGCTGGAAATAGAGCGGCAGCGTGGCCGACAGCCCCACGGAGTAGTATTTGTCGGGCGCCGGACGTTTCTGGTAAACCGGGTTGCCCGTCTCGGGATCGTAGGCCGACAGCGAGTAGAAGAGCTGATTGCCGCCGTAGGAGGCGTCGAGGTCGAAGCGCACGCCCAGTCCGAAATAGCGCACTCCGAGGTTCACGAGCGACCCTTCGTGACGGTTCCAGCCGTAGGAGGCATAGGCCTCGGTGTTCGAAAGCAGGTTCTGCGACATGAGCGTGAAGCCCACATTGAGGTCGATGACGTGTTCGTCGACCGCGGCGAAGGGATTGAACGCCACGGGCATCCAGCTGTGGACGTTCACCAGGTTGGGGACCTTGCGGTAACGTTTCGTGCGGAAATCGCCGCACTGCGCGACGGAATCCGACGTCGTAAAACGCACCGTGTCGAGGTTCACCACATCCCAGCGTTTGCGGGGCGGATTGACGAGGTTGACCGGCAGGCGCGACGGCGTGACGGGAATCAGCAGGCTGTCCGAGCTGTCGGCCGCCTGCTCCGTGACCCGGTAGCCGCGGCGGTCGTAGGTCGTCAGCAGCACCTCCCCGCCGGCCGGGGCCGGCGAAAACGAACCGTAGGCCGAGGTCGAGATGCGGTATTCGCGGCGGGCCATCAGGTCGTAGCAGTGGGCCTCGTCGCGGCCCGAGGCGATCGAACCGTAGTAGAGTTTGCCGTCGGCGGCCCGGAGGTTCGAAAGCGTGATGTAAGCCCCTTCGGTGATCGGATGAACCCCCTCGCTGTCGATGCGGCCGATCCACATACCGCTGTCGTCGGTGACGAGGACATACCACGCCACCGTCAGGTCATCCCACGCCAGTCCGTGCACCTCGGCCCGGTCGGGCGTCGCCAGACGCCGCACGGAGTCGGCCCCACGCTGCACGACGACCGTATAGCGGCCGTCGGGATTGTACTCGACCCAGCCCAGTTCATCGGGCGTCTCCACCGGGAAAAGCGCCCGGCGGCATCCGGCGACCGAGCGGGGTATGCCGTCGGCGAGGTCCATGTAGCAGAGCTGCGAATTGACGCGCTGTTCGAAGAGTTTCGAACGGCGGTATTCGGTCCACCACACGCGGCCGCCGTTCAGCGACGGGCGGGTCGAGACCTGCCCCGTATAGCAGATGCGGCGCTCTTCGCCCGTGCGGCGGTCGATCACAACGAAACGCGACACCCGGTCGAGGTCGGTCTTGAGCGCCAGCACGGCGGTGTCGCCCAGCGGCAGGGGCCACTGGTAGGTGGTATGGTTCTTTTCGGGAAGCTCCGTAAGGGTCGCGGCGCTGTCCTCGGTTGCGGGCAGCGACGCCCAATAGCGTTCCAGTTCGTCGAAGGTCTCGCGGAAGAGCTTCTGCACGTTGGTCTTATAGAATTTACCTAAAGCGACGCGCGTGGTGGCCAGCACGTAGGGGTTGCGCGAACCGTACCACGCAACCTTGTCCCAGACATTCTCACCGTAACGCTCATAGGCATAGGAGCATATCTGGTAGCCCAGCTCGTAGTGGTCGGGGATGTAGTCGCGGTAGGAGCCGCAGAACCAGCGGTCGATGTTGCAGCGGTCGCGGCCGACGCTGCCCATCGCGCGGTAGGCCATCGAGAACGAGGGCTGGAGCCCGCGGCCGAACGACGACATCATCGTCTCGGACATCACGGCGTCGCCCTCCATGGCCCAGATCGGCATGCACAGCAGGCCGATGGTCGAGCCCTGCTGCCCCAGCACGTAACTCAGGGCGCGGATGACGCCCCGGTCGAGGTTGTTGTACTGCACGGCATGGCGATATTCGTGGGCCACGAGCTGTTTGTACCACGGCATCGAATAGCCTTCGATGGCCGGCGAGGTGAGGAACTCCACGCGCTTCGGGAGGTACATCACCAGTCCGTTCGACTGGAAATTCTCGGGGTGCATGACGAAGGGAATGCGCATCGGGCCGTGGCGGAAGCCATAGGAGATGTCGGGCTGCACGGTGCGGATATAGAACAGCGTGCGCCGGGCGACGGCCGACACGGTGTCGGGATAGATCATCCGCACGTCGGGCGTGCGGATCGTCGACCACTTCATCGGGGCGTCCGAACCCCAGGTGTAGTACTGGGCCGCGGCACGCTCGGCACCGCACACCGCGCAAAGAAGCGCGAACAGCAGGAACAGCCGGCGCACGCTACGATCCGGCTTTTTTACAGCGGTAACCGCTGCGGGTGAGAATATCAACCACGCGATCGCGGTGGTCGCCCTGGATGATGATTTCGCCCTCCTTGGCAGCGCCTCCGACGCCGCACCGGGTCTTCAGCAGACGCGCCAGCTCCTGCAGGTCCTCATCGCGGCCCACAAAGCCTTTGACCAGGGTCACGACCTTGCCGGCCCGCTGCTTGCGGTCGAGCCACACCCGCAGGTCCTGCCGCGCCGGGGGCAGGGTCTCCGCCTCCGGTTCATCGTCCGTTTCATATTTGAAGCCGGGATCGGTCGAATAGACCATCCCGAGCCGCGCTTTCCAGTCGTTGTCCGCCATAGCTGTTCAAATGGTTGAAATAAAACGCCGAAACGGGCGAATTATTTTCCGCAAAGATAGAAAAAAGAACGAACGGTACCAAAACCGAATTGCATGCGGTTCGGCAAAACGTCCCGACTGATAAAAGTGTCGTTACGACACCAAAGATAGAAAAAAGGCGGCTGGATGCAAAACCGAATTGTACGCGGTCCGGCAAAACGTTCCGACTGACCGGAATTACTCGGACCACTCCTTTTCGCGGATGGCGTAAAACGCCGCACGCAGCTCCTCGACCGTGCCGATCATCATATAGACATCATAGGTATAGGCGAGTCCCTCCGTGACGGCGAAGGTGCGGATCGGCGCGAAATAGGAGCACGCGCCGCTCATGGGACCTCCGGGACCCGAGCCGAACCGGTAGGTCGTCGAAAGCTCCGTACCGGGCGTGTAGACGCCGATGCCCCACCCCGTGTCGTCGACATACGCCGCCCAGTGTTCCGTGCGGTTGCGCTCCTCGTTCTTGCCGGTCAGGTCCAACCGTCCCGGCACCTCGGATTTGAGTTCGCCTCCCGTCCAGGGTTTGTCGCCGTCGTAAAAGACATAATTCCTGAGGTCCCAGTCCACAAAGATTGCGGGCACCTCCTGATGCGTCGCAGGATGGTCCTTCGCCCCCGAACCGCGGTTGCTGAACGAGTAGCGGATATGCGCGATGCGGCCTTCGAGCGAGATCGACTCGATCATCCTGCATTCGGTGACGGCCTTTCCTGTGGCCCAATGCACCGGGATGGTCGTGACCCGCAGCGAACTCTGCTCCACCTTCTGGTCGGTGACCTCGGCCTTTTCGCCCTGCCAGCCGCCGCCCTGAATCGGGTTCCAGACCCATGGCTGGGTATTCCAGATACTGCCGTCCGCCTCGCCGTAGTAGGATTGCTGCATGAAACGGCCCTCGTCGCAGTGGTTCAGCAGGTTGCGTTTGGTCGCGGCCTCCGAGAAATGGAACACCGCACCGCCGCGCTTCATATCCACGCCCAGTTGGATTTCTCCGTTATTGATATAGGTGGCATCCTCCATCCCGGCCTCGGGCCAAGGTTCGACGGGCGGAGTCTCTTTCTTGTCTTCCGAGCAGGCCGCGGCTCCGAGCAGCAGCATTAGCAGTAAAGTTCGCATGGGTTTCATTGTTCCGGTTTTCGGCGAAGATAGTGAAAAAAGCGAAATAAACGCCAGCTTAATCGATTAAATTTCGATAATCGTCGAAAATTCACCGGGCCGCAGGATCCGAATAGGACGAAATATGCTATCTTTGGTGGCGTAACGACACGGAAAATTCTGCCGGACCGGGCGCAATCCGGTTTTGGAGCCGTCCGTTCTTTTTTATCATTTGTATTCTATGGCTAAAAAGTTCCGCGAAAAACTGCGCCGGCTCAATCCTTTCTCGCAGCCAATGACGCTCGACCAGCTGCCCAAGCCCCTGCCCGCCAACCCGGACCAGCGGCTGGTGAAGGTCTATGTCGAAGGCTACGAGGACGTGGCTTTCTGGCGCGGCATCTTCGACCATTTCCAGAATCCCTACCTGCGGTTCGAAATCTCGGTGCCCGACCGCGGCGACCTGCCCAAAGGCAAAAAGGTGCTGATGGGGATGATCCCCCGCTCGTCAGAGGAGATGATTCTCTGCGTCGACTCCGATTTCGACTACCTCTTCGCCGACCGCACGCCCCAGTCGAAAGAGGTCAACAACAGCAAATTCATGTTCCACACCTACGCCTACGCCACCGAAAACTACCTCTGCTACGCCCCCTCGCTGCACAACGTCTGCGTGAAGGCCACCAAGAACGACACGCGCATCTTCGATTTCGTGAAATTCATGCACGAATACTCGTGTACGATCTATCCGCTGTTCGTCTGGTACGCCTACTCGGCGCAGCTGGCTTCGGAGAACATCTTTCCGCTGATCGATTTCAAGCAGTCGGTGCGCATCGGCTACCTCGACATCGAGAACAACGGGGAAAAGACCCTCGAATGGCTCCGGCGCAATGTCACGAAGCGCGAAAACCTGCTCCGCCAGCGCAATCCGCGGATGATCGAACCGATGAAGGGATTCGAGGAGCAGCTCAAGGAGCGCGGGCTGAAACCCGAGAACGCCTACCTGTTCATGCACGGCCACACGCTGATGGACAACGTGGTGATGATCGCCCTGAACACCGTATGCGAGAAGCTGCGGGCGATGTCGATCGCCAAGATCACCGCCTCGAAGAAGCAGGGCGTGACGCTCAAGAACGAGATGTCGAACTACACCAACTCGCTGCGCTCGATCCGCGACGTGCTGCTCGACAACGAGAATTACACCAAGTGCGCACTCTACAAACGGCTGGAGCGCGACATCGAACGCTATATCGCCCGCACGATCTGGAGCATGAAGCGCAACGGCGAAATCAAGGAGACCTCGATGATCGGTATCATCCACCGGCTCCGGCAGGGGCAGGAGTAAATGAAAGCCAAATTAAAAAAGGAGTGTTAAAAACACTCCTTTTTCCGTACCACGCGCACGGTGGACTGCGTCGCCTGCCGCACGAAGACCTGCGGACCGCGGGCGTATTTGCGCCACAATTCGTCGGTGTAGCCGCGCACGGTCAGCAGCTCCATGTTCTCGGCCTTCATCACGTCGAAACCCGCCTCGCGCAACGCCTCGATCGCCTCGTCGATGTGCCACGAATTGTCGACGCAAAGGCTCAGGTTCACCGCCGAGTTGTGAATCAGGTTGGTCTTGATGCGGAAACGCTCCAGCAACGAGAAAATCGTGCCGAATTTCTCCTCCAGCACGAACGAAAAGTCGCGCGAACGGATCGTCAGCAGCACCTGGTCCTTCTTGAGAATCAGGATGGGCACGTCGACCGGAGCCGACATCCCGCGGATGACCGTACCGGGCTTGCGCTTGTCGCCGAAGGGACGCACGTAGAGCGGAATATTCTTGTTCTGGAGGGGTTTTATCGTCTTGGGGTGGATGATCTGCGCCCCGCTGTAAGCCAGCTCAATGGTGTCGAGGTAGTTCAGCTCGGTGATCTGCACGGCATCGGGAAACGCTTTCGGATCGGCGTTCATCACGCCGTCCACATCCTTCCACACCGACATCGACTCGGCATCGAGGATATTGGCCACCACGGCCGCCGAGTAGTCCGAACCCTCGCGGCCCAGCGTGGTGGTCGTGCCGTCGGGAGCACCGCCGATGAATCCCTGTCCGATGAAGATATTCTCGGCGCACTGGCCCAGCGCGTTTTTCAGCAGCGTCGTCGAAGCCTCGAGGTCCACCCCGGCGTCCTTATGGCGCTGTTCGGTGAGGAAGCAGCGGCGCATGTCGATCCAGCGGTTGGGGACCCCGGCGTAATTGAGGTATTCGGAGATAATCGTCGTCGAGACCAGCTCGCCGTAAGCCACGATCGTGTCGTACCACAACTCGGCGTCGGCCGGTTTATAGACGGTCTCCGCGGCCACCTTCTCCAGTTCGTCGAACAGCGCGTCGACCGTCGGCAGGCGTCTCGGCGCATGCCACAGGTCGTCAATGATCTCCGCATGGTATTTGCGCAACGCCTCGACGTTGTCCAGGGAGAGCTGTCTGTCCCCTTTCTGGACCCCTTCGAACACCTTTTCCAGCGCATTGGTCGTCTTGCCCATCGCCGAGACGATGATGAACAGATTCTGTTCGTCGTCGATGATCTTGCGCAGGTTTCTCACGCCGTCTGCATTCCGCACCGACGCACCCCCGAATTTATAGACTTTCATGTTATCTCTCGTTTTAACCTAACGTACCTTCTTTACCGTCCAGAGGTAACCGACCGCCGGACTCTCGCGGCCATCGGCCGCGTTTACAAATCTACCCCACCTCGGCTAAGAGCCGGGCTTTAGGGGCGATGCCCAGATGTTAAGGACCGGAACCAATGCGACGCGTCCGCCTTATAAAAGCCGTTTCTTAAACGGCCCGTGGGAGGGGCTTGTCGCAACTCAACCGGGATTTCGACCGGGATGCGGGCGGATAGTATCCGAAATCCTATTTTTTCACCTCTTTGTACGGCACTCCGATGTTCTGGAACAGGAATGCGTACTGATCCGTCGCTTCGTCGATACGCTTCGAGGTGGGCTTGCCGGCGCCGTGGCCCGCCTTCGACTCGATGCGGATCAGGATCGGGGCGTCGCCCGCCTGGGCGTGCTGCATCGTGGCCGCGAACTTGAACGAGTGGGCCGGAACGACACGGTCGTCGTGGTCGGCGGTGGTCACCAGCGTCGCGGGGTATTTCACACCCTCCTTGATATTGTGCAGGGGCGAATACTTGTAAATATAGGAGAACTGCTCCTCGTTGTCCGACGAACCGTACTCCACGGCCCAGCCCCAGCCGATGGTGAATTTGTGGTAGCGCAGCATGTCCATCACGCCGACGGCCGGGAAGCACACGGCATAGAGGTCCGGACGCTGCACCTCGCAGGCGCCGACCAGCAGGCCGCCGTTCGAACCGCCGCGGATGGCCAGTTTGTCCGACGAGGTGTATTTCTCAGCCACGAGGTACTCGGCCGCCGCGATGAAATCGTCGAAGACGTTCTGTTTGTTCTCCAGCATGCCGGCCTTGTGCCACGCCTCGCCGTACTCCGAACCGCCGCGCAGGTTGGCCTCGCAGTAGATGCCGCCCTGCTCGACGAACAGGATCGTCGTCGGGGTGAACCCGGGGGTGAGGTTGATCTGGAAACCGCCGTAGGCATAGAGCAGGCAGGGATTCTTGCCGTCGCGCTTCAGGCCCTTGCGGTAGGTGATGAACATCGGGACCTTCGTGCCGTCCTTCGAGGTGAAGAACACCTGTTCGGTCGTGAACTGCGCAGGGTCGAATTTCACCTCCGGAGCCTTGTAGAGCGTCGATACGCCCGAGGCGATGTCGTATTTGTAGATGGTCGCGGGCGACGTGTAGCTGGCCAGCGTATAGTAGAGTTCCGCGTCCTCCTTCTCGCCGTCGAAACCGCCGACCGTACCGATGGCGGGCAGCGCGACCTCGCGCACCAGCTTGCCGGAGTAATCGTATTGGCGGACCCGGTTCTGCGCATCTTGCAGGTAGGAGGCGAACAGGTAGCCGCCGGCCGTGCCGACCCCTTCGAGCAGGTTCCGCTCATCCTCGGGAATCACCGTCACGACCTGGGCGGGAGCGTTCAGGTCGATGCGTTTGAGGGCATAGTTCGAAGCGCCCTCGTTGGTGACGAAATACAGCGCATTGTCCTTGCAGTCGACGGGCATATAATCCGCATCGAAGCCCGGAAGCAAGGTGCGGAATTTCGGTTCCGACATTTTCTTATAAAGTATCTCGGTTCCCGACGTACCCTCCGAACCCACGATGAAGAGCCACTTGCCGTCGTCGGAAGGCATGGCCGAGAAATAGCGCAGCGGATGCGCCTTGTCCTCATAGATGAGTTTGTCGGCGGACTGGGGCGTGCCCAGTTCGTGGTAGTAAACTTTCTGGAATTCGTTTTTCGAGGAGTAGGCGCTCTGCTTCGGGGCATCGTAAGCGCTGTAATAGAATCCCTTCGAGTCGGGAGCCCACTGTGCGCCCGAGAATTTCACCCACTCGATCCGGTCGGCGGCCAGCGACTTGTCGGCGGTGTCCATCACGCGGATTTCCACCCAGTCGGAGCCCGACGCGGCGGCCGAATAGGCGAACCAGCGTCCGTCCTTCGAGAACGACATGGCGGCCAGCGCCACCGTCCCGTCGTCGGAGAGCGCATTGGGGTCGAGGAATACCTCGCCCGGGGTGCCCGGCTCCTTCGTGCGCCAGATCACCGCCTGGTTCTGCAGACCGTCGTTATAAGTATAGTACCACCAGTCGCCGTGCTTTCCGGGAGCGCCCTCCTTGGGATAGTTCCACAATTCGGTCAGCCGCTCGCGGATCGCCCCGCGGAACGGGATTTGCGCAAGGTAGTCCTGGGTCACGGCGTTCTCGGCGGCTACCCAGGCGGCCGTCGCTTCGGAGTTGTCGTCCTCGAGCCAGCGGTAAGGATCGGGGACCTCGGTACCGAAATAGTTGTCCACCACGTCGCCGCGCTCGGTCTCGGGGTAAGGCAGGTGTTTGATCTGTTTCATGTTGCTGCAACTTGCCGCCACCGCCGCTGCACCGAGCAGGACGGCGACTCTGTAGGAAAAACTCGTCATAATTGAACCGTTTGGGTAATGATCGGGACAAAGTTATGAAAAATTCGATATTTTCAGTAATTTTGCCTAATTGAAAACAACAGACTATGTACAACGAACTCAAAACGATAATCGAGCAGGCGTGGGAAAACCGCGAACTGCTCCGGGAACCCGCCGCGCAGCAGGCCGTGCGGCAGGTCGTGGAACTGGTGGACAAGGGGCAGCTGCGCACGGCGGAGCCCGTCGACCCGGCCAAAAGCGAATGGCAGGTCAACGAGTGGGTCAAGAAAGCCATCATCCTCTATTTCCCGATTCAGCCCATGCGCAAGATGGAGGCCGGCGAACTGGAGTGGTATGACAAGATGGAGCTCAAACACGGCTACGAGGAGCTGGGCGTGCGCGTCGTGCCCCACGCCGTGGCGCGTTACGGGGCCTATATCGCTCCGGGAGCCATCCTGATGCCCTCGTATGTGAACATCGGCGCCTACGTCGACACCGGCACGATGGTCGACACCTGGGCCACGGTCGGTTCATGCGCCCAGATCGGACGCCACGTCCACCTGTCGGGAGGCGTGGGCATCGGCGGCGTGCTGGAGCCCGTGCAGGCCGCACCGGTCATCATCGAGGATAACTGCTTCATCGGCTCGCGGTGCATCGTGGTCGAGGGTGCCCATGTCTGCCGCGAAGCGGTGCTGGGTTCGAACACCGTCATCACCGGTTCGACGCACATCATCGACGTCACGGGACCCGAGCCCGTCACCTACAAGGGTTACGTGCCGCCCCGCTCGGTGGTCGTCCCGGGCAGCTACCGCAAGCAGTTCCCGGCGGGCGAATACAGCGTCACCTGCGCCCTGATCATCGGCCGGCGCAAGGAGTCCACTGACAAGAAAACGTCGCTCAACAACGCCCTGCGCGATTTCGGCGTATCGGTATAGGCATGATCTATCGTATCCCGGAGACCACCTCGACCAACGACGACGCCCGTGACCCGAAATACCGCCACGGCGACATCGTCTGGGCCGAACGGCAGACCGCCGGACGCGGCCAGCGGGGACACACATGGACCAGCGCCGAGGGCGAGAACCTCACCTTCACGCTGGTGCTCGAGCCCCGGTTCCTGCCCGTCGGGGAGCAGTTCCTGCTGTCGGAAGCCGTGGCGCTGGCGCTCACGGACACCTTCGCGCAGGCAGGCATCGAGACCCGCATCAAGTGGACCAACGACATCTATGCCGGGGACCGGAAACTCGTCGGCATCCTGATCGAACACAGCTACTCGGGGCCGAGGCTCGCCCGCACGGTCGTCGGAATCGGCATCAACGTCAACCAGACGGAGTTCGACCCGGCGCTTCCGAATCCCGTGTCGATGGCCGCCGCCGCAGGCCGCACATTCGACCGCGGCGAGGTGCTCGAAGCCTTCTGCGAACGGCTCGAAGCCCGCTACGCCCAGCTCGAACGGGGCGACACCGAAACCCTTCAGTGCGACTACCGCGAACGCATGTACGGACTGGGCGAACGCCGCACGTTCCGCTATCCCGACGGCACGCCGGTCGAAGCCGTGATCGAAGGCGTCCGGCCCTCGGGCGAACTGCTTCTGCGCCACGACGACGGCACGCTTCGGGAATACCTGTTCAAAGAGATCAATTTTGTGTTAAATTCCTAACACAAACCCTTGCTGTTACAGAAATAACAGTTATATTTGCATCGTAAAACAGCCAATTTCAAATCAAATCTTAAGAATAATATGAACGTACCTGCAAATCTGAAATACTCCAGCGACCACGAGTGGTGCCGCATCGAGGGTGACACGGCAGTTATCGGCATCACCGATTTCGCACAGAGCCAGCTGGGAGACATCGTATTCGTCGATGTCCCGACCGTCGGCGAAACGCTCGCTGCCGGAGAGGTATTCGGCACGATCGAGGCCGTGAAAACCGTGAGCGACGCTTTCCTGCCCGTGGGCGGTGAGATCGTGGAATTCAACGACGCCGTGGACGCCGACCCCTCCATCGTCAACAAGGACGTTTACGGCGAAGGCTGGCTCGTCAAGGTCAAAATGTCCGACCCCGCCGAGTACGACGCCCTGCTGAGCGCCGCCGACTACGAAAAACTGATAGGTTAGACGAAGCCCTCCGATAAGTCCCCGCAACTCAGATGGTATTGTGGGCGAAATCCCGGTCGCATGCGATAAGCCCCTCCCGAGGGAGGGGTTTGGGGTGGGGTCCAAATTTGTAAACGCGGCGGAACGCCGCGACAAGGAGGCCCGGAAGAACCGAAACGAACAACTAACACAAAATACTTACTGTTATGTCAAAAGTTACTGTCGTAGGTGCAGGCGCCGTGGGTGCAACCTGTGCAAACGTAATGGCTTGCCGCGAGGTGGCGAGCGAAGTGGTCCTCATCGATATCAAAGAGGGTCTCTCGGAGGGCAAGATGCTGGACATGTACCAGTGCTCGACGCTGATGGATTTCGACACGAAACTCGTCGGATCGACCAACGACTATAAAATGACCGCCAATTCGGATGTCGTAGTCATCACCTCAGGCATTCCCCGCAAGCCGGGTATGACCCGCGAGGAACTGATCGGCACCAACGCCGGTATCATGAAAGGCGTTATCGAGAACGTCATCAAGTACTCGCCCCGCGCCATCATTATCGTGGTGGCCAACCCGATGGACACGCTGACCTATCTGGCCCTGAAGGCTTCGGGACTCCCGAAGAACCGCATCATCGGCATGGGCGGCGCATTGGACTCGTCACGCTTCAAGTGCTACCTGGCCAAGGCCACCGGCGCCAACATCAACAACGTCGACGGCATGGTCATCGGCGGTCACGGCGACACGACGATGATTCCCCTCGTATCGAAGGCTACGGTCAACGGCGTTCCCGTTTCGCAGTTCGCTTCGAAGAAGAAGCTCGAAGAGGCTGTCGCCAACACGATGGTCGGCGGCGCAACCCTCACCAAACTCATCGGCACGTCGGCCTGGTATGCTCCGGGAGCCGCCGCATCGATGATGGTCGAGGCGATCCTCCACGACCAGAAGAAGATCGTTCCCTGCTGCTGCTACCTCGACGGCGAGTACGGCCAGAAGGACATCTGCATCGGCGTTCCCGCCGTGATCGGCCGCAAGGGCATCGAGAAGATCGTGAAGATCGACCTCACGAAAGAGGAGGCCGAGAAGTTCGCCGCTTCGGCCGACGCCGTGCGCAAGACGAACAACATCCTGCACGAAATCAAGGCGCTCTAAACCGTCCAAGGGGAAGGGCCCCGAAACAGGATACAGAAAAGCCGCTCCCGGTTCGGAGAGCGGCTTTTTCGTGCCCGGCACCCGGGTCAGAAGCTGATCTTCGCGCCGACAAACCAGCTGCGGGGCATCGAGGGACCGTAGACATAGCCCGAATCGCGGTCGGCGCCCTTGTCGAAATCCTTCTGGTAGGCGTTGAAGAGGTTCTGCACGCCGCCGTAAAGCTGGAGGGTGATCTCCTTGTAAATGCGCAGGTCGTAGGCCAGCCGCAGGTTCACGTCGCAGAACGTCGGCGTGGTGACCGCCACGTCGCGGTCCACCCCCGACCCGGCCATGTGCTGCACGAGCATCTCGCCCGTGCAGGTGCCGGTCACGTCGGCCGTGAAGCGGCGCAGGGGCTTGAACGAAGCGGTGAAATAGCCGTAGAGGTCGGGCGTGCGGAACATCCGGCGCACGGGCGGCACCTCCGCATCCTCACTCCACTGCTCGGGTTCGGAATAGCGGCTCCGCTGCCACGTCATCCCCGCCTGCAGTTCGAACCAGCGGGTGAAGGCCGCCCGGCCCTCGACGTTCAATCCGCGCACCGTGGCGCCCGAACCATTGTAACGCTCCTTGATTTTGCCGCCGTCGGCCGTGTCCTCGATGTCCCGCAGGGCGAACACATCCACCAGTTTGGTATAGAAACCCTCGATCAACAGGTTGGCCTGGACGCTTCCGAACGTGTGGTAGAGGTCGGCCGAGAGACTCACGCTGTGCGAACGCTCCTCCTTCAGGTCGTCCGCGAGACGGATGCGGACCCGCTCGCCGCCCACGATGGCGATATGCATGTCCTCGTCGAAAGCCTGCGGGGCGCGGTAGCCTCCGGCATAGCTCACGCGCAGGTTCACCGACTCCGAGGGGTTGAAACGGATGTTGGCCCGGGGGCTGAAGATGGCGTGGTCCACGAGGTTGTGCTTGTCGAGACGACCGCCGATGAGCAGCGACCATTTTTTGGTTTTCCACTCGTTCTGCAGATAGCCGCCCACGATATACACCGTCTGGTCGGTGTCGATGTCATAGCCTATCGAGCGGTCCTCGAGTTCATCGAAGCTGTATTCGGCCCCTAAAGTCAGTTCCGAAGGCATGAACAGCAGTTTGCGGAAAGCATGGACATACTGCATACCGGCGGCAGCCGTGATGTCGTGCGTCGTGCCGTAGGCGTCGGGGTCCTGATTGCCGCCGTAGTAGCTCTTGCGGGCGGTGTTCTGGAACGACGCATAGGCATTGAAACGGTTGCTGCGATCGGCCGAGGAGAGGTCGAACGAGAGGCTTCCGCCGTCGATCGCGTGGTCGGTCTGCTCGGCGACGAAGACCTCGTGCGGGGGACGGTTCAGCTGGTCGCCGCCCCGGCGGTACTCGTCGATGTGGTGGTACTGCGCCGTGATGCGCGAATAGGCCCCCGTGCGGAAATAGGACCGCATGCCGACCGACTGGCTGTTGATGACAGGCAGTTCGGTGAATCCGTCGCCGTCGTGGTCGTACCCCGAACGGTGGCGGCTCTGGCCGAAGACGCTGACGCCCGCGCGGCCGCTCTCGGAGACGATCGAGGCGTTGAGCATCGTCGCGTTGTCATAGGAACTGCTGCCTCCGATCGAGGTCAGCGTATGCGACAGCTGGGCCGAACTGCGCGTCGGCTCCTTGGTGATGATATTGATCGTACCGCCGATGGCCGACGACCCGAAAAGCGCCGAACCGCCGCCGCGCAGCACCTCGACCCGCTCGATCATGTTGGCCGGAATCTGCTCCAGTCCGTAGACGCCCGTCAGGGCCGAGAAGACCGGGTGCGAATCGACCAGAATCTGCGAATAGTGGCCGTCGAGGCCGTTGATACGCACCTGCATGAAGCCGCAGTTCTGGCAGTCGTCCTCGACACGCACGCCGGGCTGGAACGAAAGCCCCTGCGCCAGGCACGCGGCGTTGGCCCGCTCGAACAATTTGGCGTCGAGGACGCTCACCAGCGCCGGAGCTTCGCGCCGCAGCGTCGCCGAACGGCTCGCCGAGACGACCACCTCGTCCATCGAGATACCGTTCTGCGCCACCTCGAAATTCAACTCCAGCGTCTCGCCCCGCCGCAGCGTGACGGACATCCGCTTCGAGGCGTAGCCCAAAGCACGGACCTCGAGCGTCAGCACGCCTTCGGGCAGGTTCTTCAGGAAATAGTGTCCCGAAGCGTCGGTCGTCGTGCCGAAGGCCGTGCCGACGACGGCCACCGAAGCATAGGGAAGGTGTTCATGGGTGTCACGGTCCACCACGTGGCCGAAAAGGTTGGCATCCGTGCTCTTGCGCGGCGCCTCGGCGCTCAGCACAGCCAAATACTGACACACGAGAAGTGTCAGTAAAATATATCGTTTCATGGTAAAATCGAATTAGAAATGGAGCCCGGAAGGCTCCGGGCAAATCAGGAAAGAGGCAAAAGTGGAATTACACCGCAGGAGGCGCCCGCAGGGAGAAGCCGGGAAGCTCGGCCGCACATTTGCAGCGCGTGGCCTCGGGCAGCAGCACGGCAAGCACCTCGGAGTAGAACTGGTGCGCGTACTGAACCTCGATCAGATAGGGAAAGAAATGGAAATCGTCGACGATACAGAACTCGACGACCTGTTCGTCGGCACCGTTGTCGGGCACCAAATCGCCGCTGAACGCCGCGAAATGGGCCGGGTCCTCGTTATAGATATGCACCTTCTGGCCCGCGTAAGCCGCGAGCAGAACCGTCAGCAGGAAAGCTGCAAAGTAGCGTTGAAACCGGAGGCGTATCATCTTCGGGCGCAAAGATATAACAAAAAAAGGGCCGCGACAAGCGGCCCCTGCAAAAATACCTAATAATGAGGATGTATGTCTGTCCGACAACCCGCTGCGGGGACGGACGCGCCCCCGGGACCGGGCGCCTCAGATGCTGATGTCGAGGATCTCGAAATGAATCGTGCCCGCAGGTACGTCCACATCCACCCGGTCGCCCTTCCTGCGGCCCAGCAGCGCCTTGGCGATCGGTGTGCCGATGGCCAGCTTGCCTTCGCGCAGGTTGGCCTCGTGTTCGGCGACGATCGTATAGGTCATCTCCTTGTGGGTGTTGTGGTTCAGGAGCGTCACTTTGCTCAGAATCTGCACCTTGCTCTTGTCGATCTTCGTCTCGTCGATCACACGCGCATTGGCGACCGTATCCTCCAGCTTGGCGATACGCATTTCCAGCAGACCCTGCGCCTCCCGGGCAGCGTCGTACTCCGCGTTCTCCGAAAGGTCACCCTTGTCACGCGCTTCGGCAATTGCCGCCGAAATCGCCGGACGCTCGACGGAACGCAAGTGGTCGAGCTCGTCCTTGAGTTTTTTGTAACCTTCCGCTGTCAGATAAATAATCTCTTGTGCCATACTTAAAAAACATAAAAAATAAAGAATCCTGACCCGTAAAGGCCAGAACCCTGCTGCATTGCTCAGACAAAGATAGAAAGTAAATTCCATATTTCCAAATCTTTTTCGCACTCCGTGGCACGGATCGTGCCCGCAAACGGGGTTATGTATACCCTCCTCACGATCCACCTGTTATGGACGCTCGGCGCGGGGCTGGTCATCACACGCCGGCAGCGGATTCCCGCCTCGGCGGCCGCGTGGCTGGCCCTCGTGCTGCTGCTGCCCGTGGCCGGCACGCTGCTGTACATACTGGCCGGATACCGCCGTGCGGCGCCCCCGTCCGAAAGTTCCCGATACCGGGGCGACGCCGTGGAACAGATCGTCGCCCGGGGCTGCGGCACAGCGTCCACACGGCACAACCGCATCGAGCTGCTGCACAACGGCAACAACGCCTTCGCATCACTTATCGCCGCCCTGCAGCACGCCACCCGTTCGATCCACATGGAGTATTACATCATCCGCGACGACCGCATCGGCCGCACCTTCGCCGAAATACTTATCCGCAAGGCCCGCGCCGGACTGGAAGTGCGGGTCATCTACGACGCCGTGGGTTCGTGGCGCCTGAGCCGCACGACGCTGCGGCGCATGCACGAGGCGGGGGTCCGCACCGCCGCCTACGGGCGGATACGCTTCCCGTGGTTCACCACGCGCGTCTCGCGCCGCAACCATCGCAAAATCGTCGTTACGGACGGCCGCGTCGCCTATCTGGGTGGCATAAATATTGCGAAATACTACCTCGACGGAGATTACATGGGCAAGTGGCGCGACGAGCACCTTCGCATCGA
>X355_Hoffmanns_Two_toed_Sloth__coassemble_1884_pt1 | contig 51853 bp, 32 predicted proteins | sample X355_Hoffmanns_Two_toed_Sloth__metabat2_high_PE_009 | metagenome-assembled genome bin X355_Hoffmanns_Two_toed_Sloth | reverse complement strand
CGTATTCGCGCGTCAGGGTCATGTCGCGCGTCGGGGTGATGATCTCGATTTCGGGGGCGAGAATCTGGAACGTCAGGTCGAAACGTACCTGGTCGTTGCCCGCACCCGTCGAGCCGTGCGCCACGGCGTCGGCGCCGATCTGCTTGGCGTATTCGATGATGGCGATGGCCTGGAAAATTCGCTCCGAGCTCACCGAAATGGGGTAGGTCCCGTTGCGCAGGATGTTGCCGAAGACCATGTAGCGGATGCTCTTCTCGTAATACTCCTGCTCGATGTCGAGCGTGGCGTGTGCCGTTGCGCCGAGTTCCATGGCGCGTTTTTCGACGTTCTTCAGCTCCTCTTTCGAGAATCCGCCTGTGTTGGCGATTGCCGTGTAGACATCGTATCCTTTCTCCTCGGAGAGGTATTTTACACAAAACGAGGTGTCCAGACCGCCGCTGAACGCCAGAACCACTTTCTTCTTTTCCATTTTATTTCGGTTTTTACTATTTCAGGTGAAACAACTTCTTTGCTTTGTTCCGCAGGAACATCCGGTAGGGCGCTAGGCGCGACTGCTTTTCGGGCGGTTCCTTGGCCGGGTCGTAGAGCATGCCCGTGCAGAGACACATGCGGCGGTTGTTGCGCTGCAGGATGTCGTAGTTGCAGCAGCCTTCGCAGCCGCGCCAGAACTCCTCGTCCTCGGTGAGTTCCGAGAAGGTCACGGGGACGTAGCCCATCCGTGAATTGAGTTTCATGACGGGCAGCGACGTGGTGATACTGAATAACTTGGCAAACGGGAATCGTCGTCGGGCAAGCTCGAACGTTCGTCGTTTGATCTGTTCCGCGAGTCCCATGTGCCGGTACTCCGGATCGACGATCAGTCCCGAGGTTGCGACGAAATCGCCGTGACCCCAGCACTCGATGTAGCTGAACCCGACCAGTTTTTCACCGTCCAGCGCCACGACGGCCTTGCCACCGGTCATTTTTGCTGCGATGTATTCGGGCGAACGCTTGGCGATGCCCGTACCCCGCTGCAGGGCCGACTCATAGATCAGCTCGCAGATACGCGGTGCGTAATGTGCGTGCGACGAGTCGGCGAATACGACGCTGATTGTGTTGTTATTCATTTATCGTTTGTGTGGGTAAAAAGTTGTGAACGAATTAGTTGATGCGGTAGGCCCGCTGCACGCCCTTGATGCGCATGATCTGGTGGATCAGCGTGTCCACGACGGCCGTGCCGGGCACCTCGACCGCGACGGTTCCCGCCAGACAGCCGTTTCCCGCCGGTGCGAAATTCATCGAGCGGATGCCCAGTTTCAGGTCGCGGACGATAACCTCGGTGATGTGGTTGGCCATGCCGGTGGTGTCTGCCGCCACGATGCGGATCGTCACGCGGAAAGCCCCTTCGGCCGACTGGCGCCAGCGGGCGTCGATCACGCGGTAGGGATAGTTTTCGCGCATGCGCTTGGCATTGGGGCAGTCGCAGCGGTGGATCGTGATGCCCGAATTGATCGTCACGAAACCGAACACGTCGTCGCCCTTGATCGGGTTGCAGCACTTGGCCAGTTTATACTGTATTTTCGAAATGTCGTCGTCGATCACCAGCGCATCCTGCGGCGCGGCGCTCTCCTTCGCGCTGTGCAGGGCGGCCTTCTGACGCTCGACCTCAGCGGCTGCGGCGCGGCGCTCCTCCTCGGCTTCGCCCGAGAGGTGGCGGGCCAGTATCTCCTTGATCGACCCGAAATCGAGCTTCTGGGTGGCGATCAGGGCGTAGACCTCCGTGCCGAGGCGCAGTTTGAAATATTTGGCCAGATAGGCCACCGCCTCGTCTATCGTGATGGCGAATTTCCAGTTCTTGAGCTTGCGCTCCAGCTCCTCGCGCCCCATGCGCGTATGCTTGGCCTGCTCCTCGCGCAGGTAGGACTTGATTTTGTTACGGGCCTTCGACGTAATCACGAAGGTCAGCCAGTCCGATTTGGGCGTCTGGTTTTTCTGGGTGAGTATCTCGACGATGTCGCCGTTGCGGAGTGTTTCGCGGATCGGCACCGAACGGTTGTTGACCTTGCCGCCCACGCACGTCGACCCCAGGTTGGTGTGGATGTCGAACGCGAAATCCAGCAGCGTGGCCCCTTCGGGGAGTTTCCGCAGGTCGCCGTTGGGCGTGAAGACGAATATTTCGCCCGATGCGGGTTTGGCATCGAAACGCTGCGCCAGCGAGTGCGTCGTGTCTTCCATCAGTTCGCGCAGGTGTCCCAGCCACTGCTCGCTGGTCTGCGCCCCCTGGTTGACCCCCTTGTAGCGCCAGTGCGCCGCGATGCCGCGTTCGGCCACGGCGTCCATGCGTTCGGTGCGTATCTGCACCTCGACCCAGCGGCCTTCGGCCGACACGGTGGTGTGCAGCGACTCGTAGCCGTTCGACTTGGGAATCGAAATCCAGTCGCGCATCCGGTTGGGATTGGGGGTGTAAAAGTCCGTCACCACCGAATAGGCCGTCCAGCACAACTGCTTTTCGGCCTCCTTGTCGCAGTCGATGATGATGCGGATGGCGAAGATGTCGTAGACGCCCTCGAACGGGACGTGCTGTTTGTGCATCTTGGTCCAGATCGAGAAGATCGACTTGGTGCGGCTCTTGATGTGGTATTTGATGCCGAGGCGGTTCAGCCGCTGCTCGATGGGCACGAGGAAGCGGGCGATGAACGCACGGCGCTCTTCGGCGCTCTCTTCGAGCTTCGTGACGATGTGCTCGTAATCCTTCGGCTCGAGGTATCGCAGGGCGATGTCCTCCAGTTCGCTCTTGATCGAGTACAAACCCAGCTTGTGGGCGATCTGGGCGTAGAGGTTCATCGATTCCCAGCTCTTTTTGCGCCACTTTTCGCGCGGGAACATCTCCAGCGAACGCATCACCTCGAGCCGGTCGGCCAGCTTGATGAGGATCACGCGCGGGTCCTCGGAATAGCTGACGATCAGGTCGCGGAAATTGTCGGCCTGCTCCTTGGCCACCTTGAGTTTCAGCTCCGAGATGTTGGCCAGCCCCAGAGCGATGCCCATGACCTGGTCGCCGAAGCGTTTGCGGATGTCGGCGCTCAGGGCGAGGAACTCTTCGGCCGGGAGCTGTTTGTGGGCCAGGCGCACGACGTCGTGCAGGATGGACGCTGCGGCGGAGTTGCGGCCGAGGCCCACCTCCGAGATCACGATCGAAGCCACCGCGGCGGCGTGGTCCATGAGGGGCGAACCGTCGTAGCGCACGAGTCCGGCGAGCTTCGCGTCGGCATACTCCAGTGCCTCGTCGACGAGGTGCTGAGTCTGCTCCGAGAAGTTCGCACGCACGAGTGCGCGGAGTTTTTCGTACCGTGAAAAGTCCATTTTTACCTAACCGAATACCATTACCTGCAAAAACGGCGCAAATCGAGGGCAGAGACGCTTTTGCGACTATGCCGAGATGCAGCCCGTTTAAGCGAAAACAGTTATTTTCGCAAAGATATGAAAAAAAATTATAAATTTGTAACATTGAACCAATACGTTCCGCCATGGCAAAGAAAAAGGAGATTTACGTGCCGACCGTAGGCGAGGAGGTCGCCAATGCCGTGTCCCACGGCGTGATGTCGCTTTTGACGCTGCTGGCGCTTCCGTTTGCGGCCGTATGGGCCTATGTGCATGATCCCGACGGGGTTCTGGCGTCGGCGTCGGTCTCGGTTTTCGTGATTTCGATCTTCCTGATGTTCCTGGCCTCGACGCTCTACCATTCGATGGACCCCCTCTCGAAGCACAAGGCCGTTTTCCACATCCTCGACCACATTTTCATCTACGTCGCCATCGCGGGCAGCTATACGCCCATTGCGCTGGTGGTCATCGGCGGCTGGCAGGGCGTTTTCATCACCGTTCTCCAATGGGCGATGGTCCTCTTCGGCATCTTCTACAAATCCCTCTCCCGCAAGTCGATACCGGCTATCAGCCTGACCATCTACCTGGTCATGGGCTGGACGATCGTCTTTTTCCTGCCGCTGTTCGTGCGGCGGGCTTCCGTGCCGCTGCTGGTGCTGATCGCACTGGGCGGACTGCTTTACACCCTCGGGGCCTGGTTTTATGCGAAAAAGGGATTCCGTTACCACCACATGGTCTGGCATCTTCTGATTAACCTCGCGGTCGCGGCGCATTTCGTCGGGATCGTGTTTTACCTCTACTGATATGGCCGCTATCGATCTGCACATCCATTCCGCTTACAGCAGCGACGGGGAATTTCCCGTCGCGGACCTTGTCGACAAGTGTCTCGGGGCCCGGTTGACGCATTTTTCCGTCACGGACCACAACTCGGTGCGTGGCGTCGGCGAAGCCGCCGCGCTGGCCCGGACGAAGGGCATCGGGTTTATTCCGGGCATCGAGATCGACTGTAACTACCGGGGCACGGATCTCCACCTGCTGGGATACGGCATCGACTGGCATTCGGCGGATTTTGCGCGGCTGGAAGAGGAGGTCGCCGCGAAGGTCATGGCGTCGTTCGGCAGCATGATCGACAACCTGCTGAAACTGGGTTTCTCCGTGGATGCCGAAGCGGTGCTGGCCGCCGCCGGAGGGAATCTTCCGACGGGCGAACTGATCGCCGAGGTGATGCTCTCCGACGCGAAATACCATACGCCCCTGCTGCGGCCCTATATGGAGGGCGGTGCGCGGAGCGATATGCCTTACATCAATTTTTACCTCGATTATTTTGCCCAGGGACGCCCGGCGTTCGTGCCCGTGGCGTATATGGATTACCGCGATGCGGTGGAACTGGTCCGCGACAACGGCGGCACGCCGGTGGTGGCGCATCCGGGACTGAATTTCCGGGGCCGCGAGGAGGTCGCCGAACAGCTTTTGGACCGCGGGGCTGCGGGGCTGGAGGTCTTCAACAACTACCACACCCCCGAGCAGGCCGTCTATTTTACCTCGCTGGCCCTTTCCAAAGAGGCTTTCATGACCTGCGGAAGCGATTTCCACGGCAAGACCAAACCCCGCATCGCCGTCGGACGGTTCCCCGTGGACAGCCGCTTCGACGGCCGTCTTTCAGACTTTGTAAACCACGTAAATGTGATCGGCGGGCAGGGCGTATAGCCTGCGCTCTTCGTCCGTGAGGGCCGCGGCGTAGTCGATGTCCGCGGCTTCGAAGCCCGCTTCGCGCAGGCGGTCGGTATAATCGGCACCGTAGATGCGCCGGTGGTCGTACTGCCCGAAGATGCGCGTGCGCTCGTCGGGGTCGGTGATCGAGTCGTCCTCGTAGGTCTGCTCGTAGTCCGGGTCCACGGGCGAGAGGACGATGCCCCAGCCGCCGGGCTTCAGGATGCGGTGCAGTTCGCGCATGGCCTTGCGGTCGTCGGCGACATGTTCCAGAATGTGGTTGCAGATCACCACGTCCACCGAATCGTCGGCCAGCGGAATCTGCTGCACGTCGAAATGGAGGTCCGCCAGCGGGCTTTCGAGGTCGGCCGTGACATACTGCCCGGGGTGCGACCTGAAGTGGGGCTTGAGGTGACGCATGATACAGACCTCAGGGGCAATGTGCAACGTGCGGGGAAAGGCCGTCAGCAGGTCGGTCTCGCGCGTGAGGTAGAGCCACAGCAGGCGGTGGCGCTCCAGCGACAGGCACTTGGGACACAGCGCGTTGGGCCGCGACTGCACATAGCCGTAAGGCAGGAATTTCCGGTATTTCGCGCCGCACACGGGGCATTCGACCCCGCGGCCCTTGTAGAAGAGCCCCGCCGCGGGTACGGCCCATCCGGCGATGCGTTGCAGCATCGGGCGCGGAATGTGGTTCAGGGACCAGCGGATCAGTTTTTTCATCCTATTCCAGCACTTTGTTCACATCGGCTTCGGCCTTGCGCAGTTTCGCCTTGCACGAGGCTATCAGCTCCGTGGCGCGTTTCACCTCTGCCGCGAGGCTGTCCACATCCATCTCCTCGCTGCGCAGGCGTCCGAGCGTTTTCTCGATTTCGGCCATCGCCTCGGCGTAGGTCAGTTCTTTTTTTGCCATATCTTTCCGGAATTTACGGTTGCACTTATTCTGCCGTCGGAAACCTCTATCTCCACGTCTTCTCCCGCCGTGACGCCTGCGGCCGAGGTCACGGCCTTGCCTCCGGCGCGGAGGACGGCGAATCCCAGTCGGAGAATGCGCTCGGGCGACCGCCCGGCAATCAGTTCCGCGGCGTTCTCCAGCCGCAGGGTCTGCCGCGCGAGGAAATCCCGCGCCGCTTCGGGGAGCAGCGTCCCGAGGTGTTCCAGCCGCAGCGACTGCCGCGTGAGGAGTTCGCCGCTCAGCCGCCGCACCTCGCCCGAAAGGCGTTCGAGCCGCACCTCCGAGGCGTGCATCGCCGCCGCCGTCGCGTCGTGGAGCTGCAGAGCGGCATAGTCGAGCCACCCGTCCGCTTCGGCCATCCGTTCGACGAGCCATCCGGCCACCGCCGTCGGGGTCTTGAGCGCCGTGTGCGCCACCATGTCGGCCACGCTGGTGTCCTTGTCGTGGCCGATGCCCGTCACGACCGGCAGCGGGAACTGCGCCACGTGGGCGCACAGCCGGTAGGCGTTGAAGCAGTTGAGGTCGCTGCGCGAACCGCCTCCGCGGATCAGCACCACGGCGTCGAATTTTTCCAGCTGCTCGGCCACGGCGCACAGGGCCGCCACGATGGATTCCTCGGCCGCTTCGCCCTGCATAAAGGCGTCGAAGAGGCTGACTTCGAAGCGGTAGGGGCTTTTTTCCAGCTCCTGGCAAAAGTCCTGATACCCCGCCGCATGGACGCTCGACACGACGGCGATGCGCTGCACGACGGCCGGCATCGGCGCTTCGCGGTTCATGTCCCAGACCCCCTCCTGCTGCAGCTGAGCGATGGTCTGCTGCCGTTGCCGCTCCATGTCGCCCAGCGTGTACGAAGGGTCGATGTCGGTGATTTGCAGCGAGAAACCGTAGAGCTCGTGGTAGGAGACCAGCACTTTGGCCAGTATCCTGATGCCCGCGGCCAGCCGCTGGCCCGTCTCGGCCTCGAAATAACCCGAGATCCGCGGATAGTGCGACCGCCACATGACGGCCCGGGCCTGCGCCGTCGGCACGCCGTTGTCGCCGCCTTTTTCCACGAGTTCGAGGTAGCAGTGGCCCGAGTAGTTGACCTTTATTTCGGAGATTTCGGCGCTCACCCACACCGGCAGGGCGAACTGCCCTTCGAGTGCGGACTTCACGCGGCGCTGTAACTCGCGCAGGGTAATGGATTGTGACTCAGCCATCAGTCCAGCAGGATTCCGATCGTGAACAGGGCTCCGAACAACAGGATGTTGCGGGCCGTTTCGCCCAGGCAGGCGTTCAGCTCCTCGCCGTGGTCGATGTGCACCATCTTGCGCCATGTGACGGTGTGCGCCGCGAGGTAGACGAGCGGCAGCAGCGCGGCCCACGTGCGGCCCCCGGCCAGCAGCGTGAGGCAGAGCACGGCGGCGGCCGCTCCGAGGGCGAAATAGCCCCAGCGTCCGACTCCGGCTCCGAGGCAGACGACAATCGTGCGCTTGTTGCAGCGGGCGTCCTCCTCGCGGTCGCGGAAATTGTTGACCATCAGCATCGTGTCGATCACCAGTCCGCAGGCCAGCGCGGCGATGAGCACCTCCCACGACCACGCTCCGGTCTGGATATAGTAAGTGAATCCCACGGGGATGAGTCCGAAAAAGAGAATGACCGCGATGTCTCCCATGCCGTGGTAGGCCAGCGGCCAGGGGCCCGCGGTGTAGAAATAGGCGAAGACGATGCAGGCGGCGCCCACGGCGACGAGTTCCCATCCGCCGCAGCGGAGCACGTCGGCGTGGAGGGCCCAGGCGAGGATTCCGATTCCGGCGGCGCAGGCTGCGAGGGTGAATCCGGCGATCCCGGCCTTCATGGCCCGAAGGGTGATGTATCCTTTGGCGAAGGCCCGGTCGGGTCCCAGCCGGTCGGGTTTATCGGCCCCTTTCAGAAAGTCCCAGAGGTCGTTGACCAGATTGGCCGTGCATTGCATCAGCACGGCGAAGAGGAGGCACAGCAGGGCCGGCAGCCCGTGGAACGATCCGTCGGTCCACGCCAGTGCGGAGCCGACGAGGACGAGAATTACGGAGTTGCCGAGGCTGTAGGGCCTCACGGCGAGAATCCATGCGGGAAGGGAGTTGGTCTTCATATGCGGGGGTTAATTCCTGGGGGATGGTTTTCAGCGGAAGACGAGCTCCACGGGCCGCGGCATGCGCTTGCCTTCGGGAAGCTGGATGCGCAGCACGCCTTCGCTCTCGATCGGCCGGCCGTTCTTTTGGGCGGGGGTCCAGCGCGGGGCTTCGGCCACGGCCTTCAGCACGCGCCGCTTGAGGCGGTTGTCGGTGGATTCGAGCTCCTGGTGGACGACAGTGTCGCCCTCGGGCGTGATCTTGTAGCGCAGAACCACGCGGGCGGCGGGTTCGCTCGCATCCCAGCGCACCCGGCTGGCGATGTAGCTGCCGAAGGTGGAGTCCGCGGGGAAAGCGGCGGGCTGGTCGTAGCGCAGGGTGATGAGCATCACGCCGTGCACGGCCCGCTGGCCGTATCGGGCGATGGTCTCCTCGTCGGCGGGGAGCATTTCGACGTTCTCGATGTCTTCAGGCGGTATCGAGCGAATCTCCGTCATCTCCTTGCCGTTGACGATGTACATCGGCACGGGTTTCGGCGCCGCGGCCCGGACGGCTGCGGCAAAGCACAGAACGGATAGAAGCAGGACATATCTTTTCATAACCGTGAACATTTTCAAGCAAAACGGTCGGCGGGGGCCGGATATTGCCCGGGCCGTCAGTCGATCTCCCGCCAGGCGGCCTGCGCGAGGTTCACGCAGCCGTTGCGCCGGAAAGGTACCCCTTCCGCTTCGAGCAGTTCCCGCTGGGCGGTCCATCCGGGGGCCGTGCGCCCCGAGGCATTCACGACCCGGTGGCAGGGAAGCCCCTCCGGAGCCGTGCCCATCGCCCGTCCCGCGCGGCGTGCGTAACCGGGCATGCCGACCAGCCGGGCCAGCTGCCCGTAGGTTGCGACCCGTCCCGCGGGTATCTGCGCGACGATGTCGTAAATCTCGGCGTCGAAATCGGCGGGAAGGTGCATCAGAGTTCGCTCTCCTTGAGGCGTTCAGCATTCTCGGCCACGATCAGGTGGTCGATGCAGTCCTGGATGTCGCCGTCCATGAAGGCTGCGAGGTTGTAGATCGTATAATTGATGCGGTGGTCGGTGATACGCCCCTGCGGGTAGTTGTAGGTGCGGATTTTAGCCGACCGGTCGCCCGTCGACACCATCGTCTTGCGCTTCGAGGCGATTTCGTCGAGGTATTTCGAGTATTCGAGGTTGAAGACGCGCGTACGCAGCTCCTCGAACGCTTTGTCGAAGTTCTTCAGCTGCGATTTCTGGTCCTGGCACTGCACGACGATGCCCGTCGGGATGTGCGTCAGGCGGATGGCCGAATAGGTCGTGTTGACCGACTGCCCGCCGGGGCCGCTGGCGCAGAAAATATCCTTGCGCACGTCGTTCATCGAGATGTCGCAGTCGAACTCCTCGGCTTCGGGAAGCACGGCCACCGAGGCCGCCGAGGTATGCACGCGGCCCTGCGTCTCGGTCTGCGGCACGCGCTGCACGCGGTGCACGCCCGATTCGTATTTGAGCGTTCCGTAGACGTTCTGTCCCGAGACCTTCAGCACCACCTCCTTGAAGCCGCCCACGGCGCCTTCCGACGACGACGTGACCTCGTAACGCCACCCCTTTGACTCGATATACTTGGTGTACATGCGCAGCAGGTCGCCGGCGAAAATCGCCGCCTCGTCGCCGCCCGTGCCGCCGCGGATTTCGACGATGGCGTTCTTCGAGTCCTGCGGGTCCTTGGGGATCAGCAGCAGCTTGATCTCCTCCTCCATCTGCGCCAGCTGCGGTTCCAGCTCGGCGATCATCTCGCGGGCCATCTCGCGCATCTCCTCGTCCTTGTCCGTGGCCAGCGTGTCCTTGGCTTCGGCGAGGTTGGCGACGGCCGTGCGGTAACGCTCCGAGGTCTCGATGATCGGTTCCAGCTCCTTGTATTCCTTGGTGAGCTGGATGAACTGTTTGACGTCGGCGATGACTTCGGGGTCGGTGAGTTTCTGTCCTGTCTCCTCGTATTTGAGTTTCAGACCGTCCAGGCGGTTCAATATGGTGTTGTCTGCCATGAATGTTTTATTTTGGCGGTAAAGATACGCAATAATCGGCAAACGGCAATGCGCGTCCCGAAAAAACGAAAGAGGGGCATGCTTGCGGCACGCCCCTCTTGTTCGGTTCTATCGGTTGACTGTCCGCAGCCAGTCCAGCACGGCGGACTTCCAGGCTTCGTGGTAGGGGAAGGTCGTGAGGTAGCCCCAGCCGTGCTCGCCCACCGGGTAGATGTGCATCGACGCCTTCACGCCGTGAGCCTTGAGCGCTTCGTAGTAGAGTGCGCTGTTGACCGACGGCACGCCCGTGTCGTCGTCCGAATGGAACAGCAGGGTCGGGGGCGTGGCCTCCGTCACGCGGTTCTGGAGCGAATAGTATTCCGACTGTTCGGCCGTGCGCTTCGTTCCCAGCAGGTTGTCGAACGAGAACTGGTGGCCTTTTCCGGGCTCGGCCGTGATGACCGGGTAGACGAGGATCGCGAAGGCGGGTTTGAACGTCCCGAGCGTCGAGGCTGTGGCGGCCAGGTGGCCGCCGGCCGAGAAGCCCATGATGCCCACCTTGTCGGCGGTGAATCCCGTGGCGCCCGCCTCGAGGCCCGCCATAATGCGCAGCGCCTGCTGGACATCCTCCAGCGGCACCTCGGGATGCCCGTTGGGCATGCGGTATTTCAGCACCGCGGCCGTCACGCCGTTCTGCGACAGCCAGCGGGCCACGTCGTGCCCCTCGTGGCCGATGGCCAGCCCCAGGTAACTGCCGCCGGGGCAGATCACCACGGCCTGTCCCGTGGCCCGGGCCGTGTCGGCGGGGTAGATGTAGAGTTCGGTTTCGGTCGTGCGGTCGGTGCGGTCGGGGTTGTCCTCTCCGGGGGCGAGGACGATTTCGTTGCTGTGGGGCGCGGTCGTGTTGTCCCAGATTTTCAGCGTCGCGGCGGGTTCCTGCGCCGTTGCGGCGAATGCAAAAAGGACCGCGGCTGCGGCCAGGAGTGACTTTTTCATCGGGAATGGGTTTTAATGTTTGCGGAGCCAGTCCAATACGGCGTCCTGCCAGGCCTCCTTGTAACGGAACGATTTGCGGATGCCCCAGCCGTGGCCGCCCGTGGGGTAGATGTGCATCGAGGATTCGATGCCGTGCGCTTTCAGGGCCGTGTAATAACAGGTGCTGTTCACCGGAGGCACCGTCTTGTCGTCGTCCGAGAGCAGCAGCAGGGTCGGGGGTGTGGCTTCGGTCACGCGGTTTTCCAGCGAGTAGGCCGCATCCTGTTCGGGGGTGCGCTCCGCACTCAGCAGGTTGATGAACGATCCCTGATGGCGCTTGCCCCGCACGGCCGAGATGACCGGATAGAAGAGAATCGAGAAATCCGGACGGACGCTGCCGATCGTCGAGGCCATCGCCGCGAGGTGGCCTCCGGCGGAGAATCCGGCGATGCCGACCTTCGGGCAGGTGAAGCCTTCGGCGCCCGGCACGTCGCCGCGCATGATGCGCAGGGCCTGCTCGGCGTCCTCCAGCGGCACCTCGGGGTGATGGTTGGGCATGCGGTATTTCAGCACCGCGCCGGTGATGCCGTTTGCGGCGAGCCACTGTGCGACCTGATACCCTTCGTGGTCGATGGCCAGCCGCGAATAGCCGCCTCCGGGGCAGATCACGACAGCCTGACCGGTGGCTTTCGAACTGTCGGCCGGGAAGATGTAGAGTTCGGCGTCGGAGGTGTTGGCCAGCCGGTTGGGTTCGGGTTCCTGCTCGGGGGTGTCGATGCCGTTGCTGTGGGGCGCCGAGGCGTTGTCCCAGATGCGGACCGTCAGGGCCTGCCCGTAGTCTTTGGCGGAAGCGGATGCGCTCATAAGCAAAAATGCCAGAAAAAGTGGAAAGGTTCGTTTCATAGTCGGGGCGCGTCTATATTACGATGTTGACGATCTTGCCCGGTACGACGATGATCTTCTTCGGGGCCTTGCCGTCGAGCCATTTCTGCGCCTCGGGCTCCCCGACGACTGCGGCCTGAATCTCGGCGGGCGTCATCGACGCGGCGTACTCCTTCTTGAAGCGGAGCTTGCCATTGACCGACACGGGGTATTCGAAGGCGTCGAGCACGAGGTGCTTCTCGTCGAAGACCGGATAGGCGGCCGTGCAGACCGAATCTTCGTGTCCCAACGCCGCCCACAGCTCCTCGGCGATATGCGGGGCGAAGGGGGCGAGCAGTACGGTCAACGGTTCGAGAACCTCGCACTTCGAACACTCGCCCAGCTCGTTGAGGCAGATCATGAAGGCCGCCACGGAGGTGTTGAACGAGAAATTCTCGATGTCTTCCGAGACCTTCTTGATGGTCTTGTGCAGGGTGCGCAGCTCCTTCTCGTCCGCCTTTTCGTCGGTGACGCACAGCTGGCCGTCGCGGTCGAAGAACAGACGCCAGAAACGGCGCAGGAACTTGTGTACGCCGTCGATGCCGTTCGTGTCCCAGGGTTTCGACTGCTCCAGCGGGCCGAGGAACATCTCGTACATGCGCAGCGTGTCGGCGCCGTAGTTGTCGACGATGTAGTCGGGGTTCACGACGTTGTAGAACGACTTCGACATCTTCTCGATGGCCCAGCCGCAGACGTATTTGCCGTCCTCGAGGATAAATTCGGCATCCTTGTATTCGGGCATCCACGCGCGGAAGGCGTCCATGTCGAGGAGGTCGTTCCTGACGATATTCACATCGACGTAAAGGGCCTGCGTGTCGTACTGGTCCTTGAGGCCCAGCGACACGAATTTGTTCGTTCCCACGATGCGGTAAACGAAATTGGAACGTCCCTGGATCATGCCCTGGTTGACGAGTTTGCGGAAGGGCTCCTCCTCGCAGACGGCCCCCAGGTCGTAGAGGAACATGTTCCAGAAACGCGAGTACATCAGGTGGCCCGTGGCGTGCTCGATGCCGCCCACGTAGAGGTCCACCGAACGCCAGTATTCGTCGGCTTCCTTGCTTACGAGCGCCTTGTCGTTGTGTGGGTCCATGTAGCGGAGGTAGTAGGCCGACGAGCCGGCGAATCCGGGCATCGTGGAGTATTCGTAGGGATACCCCTCGGGCGTCGCCCAGCCCTGCACGCGGGCCAGCGGCGGTTCGCCCTGCTCCGTGGGTCCGAAATCCGCGATGGGCGGCAGCTCCAGCGGCAGTTTGTCCTCCGGCAGCGGGTAGGCCACGTCGTCCTTGTAGTAGATCGGGAAGGGCTCGCCCCAGTAGCGCTGGCGCGAGAAAATGGCGTCGCGCAGGCGGTAGTTGACGAGCTTTTTGCCCAATCCGCGCCGCTCGACCTCGGCGAACATCCGGTCGATCGCCTCCTTTACATCCATCCCGTTGAGGAAATCCGAGTTGATTACTTTGCCCGATTTGGCGTCGTACGACTCCTTCTCGATGTCGCCGCCCTCGACCACCGGAACGATCTCCAGTCCGAAATGGCGGGCGAAGGCCCAGTCGCGTGAGTCATGCGCCGGAACGGCCATAATGGCCCCCGTTCCGTAGCCGGCCAGCACGTAATCCGAAATGTAGATCGGGATGGCCTTTTTCGTGAAGGGATTGATCGCGTAGGACCCGGTGAATGTGCCGCTTACGCGCTTCGTGTCAGCGATGCGGTCCCGTTCCGAACGCTTCTTGGTCTGGCAGATATACTCTTCGACGGCCGCCTTGTTTTCGGGCGTCGTCAGCTCGCCGACCCACTCGTGCTCGGGGGCGATGACCATGAACGTCACGCCGAAAATCGTGTCGGGACGGGTGGTGAAAATCTCGAGTTTCTTATCCGAACCTTCAATGTCGAAAAAGACCTGGGCGCCCTCGGATCGTCCGATCCAGTTGCGCTGAATCTCCTTCAGCGAGTCGCTCCACTCGAGCCGGTCCAGTCCGTCGAGCATCCGCTGGGCGTAGGCCGTCACGCGCAGAAGCCATTGTTTCATGCGTTTCTGCTCGACCGGATAGCCGCCGCGGACCGAAAGTCCGTCGTGCACTTCGTCGTTGGCCAGCACGGTCCCCAGCTTCGCACACCAGTTGACCATCGTGTCGGCGCGGAACGCCAGGCGGTAGTTCTGGAGTATCTGTTCCCGCTCCTTCTCGCTTTTGGCGTTCCATTCGGCCGCCGTGAAGCGCATCTCGGTCGTGCAGGCCGCATCGACGCCCTCGGTGCCCGACTTTTCGAACGCCGAGACGAGCTCCGCGATTGGACGCGCCTGCTGTTTCGAGCGGTCGTACCAATGGGAGAACATTTCGAGGAATGCCCACTGCGTCCACTTGTAGTAGCCGGGGTCGCACGTGCGCACCTCGCGGTCCCAGTCGAACGAGAAGCCGATCTTGTCCAGCTGCTCGCGGTAGCGGGCGATGTTCTGTTCGGTGGTCACGGCCGGGTGCTGGCCCGTCTGGATGGCGTACTGCTCGGCGGGCAGGCCGAAGGCGTCGTATCCCATCGGGTGGAGGACGTTGAAGCCCTTCAGCCGCTTGTAGCGCGAGTAGATGTCCGAGGCGATGTAGCCCAGCGGGTGCCCGACGTGCAGGCCCGCTCCCGACGGATAGGGGAACATGTCCAGCACGTAGAATTTGGGCCGCGCGGGGTCGGCCTCCACCTTGTAGGTCTTGTCCGCTCTCCAGCGGTTTTGCCATTTGGCTTCGATCTCCTTGAAATTGTAATCCATATCGTTTGGTAGCGTTTTGTATTCCCGTTATCCTGTTTTGTATGCCTTGTTTCTAAAACCCGGCCCTTAGCCGGGCAGGGTTTTCCGGCAAAAATAGCAAAAGTTTTCCGATTTGCTATTCTTCGGGTTGCGGAATGGCGCATAAAAAAAGACACGGCCCCGAAAGACATGCGGTGTTTATCGTCGGGTGATTTTCAGCGCACAGCCGCCTCCCGGGGCTAATTCGATGCGCAGGCGGCGGTCGCGGGGAATGTCGATGCGTTCCAGACGGTAGTCCGAAGCGATCCGGTCGGCGTTCACCCCGTCGCGGAAGAGTTCTGCCTTGAAATCGCCGTCACCGAGGAACGAAAGATCCAGTTCAAGCGTCCGGGAGTCCCAGCCAGTCAGTGAACCGACGTACCAGACGTCGCCCTTGCGGCGTGCCGTGGTGACGTATTGGCCGATTTTGCCTTCCAGCGCGATGCTTTCGTCCCAGACGGTGGGTATGCCGGAGATGAATGCCGTGCATTCTGCCTCACGTTCATAGGCTGACGGAGAATCGCAGAGCATCGACAGCGGCGATTCGAAAACAACATAGGTAGCCAGTTGACGACAGCGGGTGCCCTGGCTCATCGGCTCCTTGTTTATGGGTTTGAAATTCTGTTTTGAAGCATTACGCATGGCTCCCTGCGTGTAATCTACAGGTCCTGCGAGCATCCGCAGAAAAGGCATGGTCACGTCGTAGGTGACTTGGTCGCCGTCGCTCCATTTGAGCTGTTCCAGACCGTTTACGCCTTCGAAATTAATGGCATTGGGGTAAGTACGGTTGAGTCCTGTGGGTTTGTATGAGCCGTGGAAGTCGAGCAATAAATGATGGCGGGCGGCTGTTTCTGCAGCTTTGTAGTGGAAGGCAACCATCGGTTGGTCGTCACGGTCCATGAAATCGACTTTGAATCCCTTGATACCCATGGCAGCATAGTGTTCACAGACGCGTTCCATGTCGCGTTCGAATGCGTAGTAGCCGGCCCAGAGAATCAGCCCGACGTTCCGTTCCGAGGCGTAGGCTACGAGCTCTTCAAGGTTGATCTCGGGAACCACCCGGAACAGGTCGGCTTCGAGGTTTACGGCCCAACCTTCGTCGAGAATCACATATTCGATGCCGTGCGCTGCAGCGAAGTCTACGTAGGCTTTGTAGGTGGCGTTATTCACGCCCGCCTTGAAATTCACATCCTTCAGACCATAGGCGTTCCACCACTCCCAGGCTACCTTGCCCGGCTTGATCCATGAGGTGTCTGCCACACGGGACGGGGTTGCGAGGCGGTATACCATGTCGTTGTCGGCAAGCTGGCGGTCTTCCGTGGCGACGATCACGATCCGCCACGGGAACGAAGTCGTACCTTTGCAGGCGGCAATGTAGGGTTCACGGCTGCGGACCATTCCTTGCAGCTGGTTGTAACCACCCTGTACGACTTCTTTGGGATACGGCGCGAAGTGCCCTTCGAGCGTTGCTCCCTGACTCGGATTCCGGAGGAACATACCGGGATAGTTTTCCAGGTCGGCTTCAGCGATGCAGACTTTGCGGTCGGCGACCTCGACGGCTACGGGAGAGAAAGCGAGTCGTCGCGGGTTCATCTTACTTAGCTGTATGCGTGTGTAGAGGTTTTCGAAGGAATTGAAGTACTGCTTTTCGAGCTCCTCGCTCTTGCGGTTCACATAGGGAATCCAGGCTTCACCGTCTTCGGCAAAATTGAATTGCGCGATCTCGTTTTCGACGACGAAATCTTTCGGGCAATCCGTCACGAAACGGTAGGCTATGCCTTCGTCATAGGCACGGAATACGACGCCGGATCGGTCGCGGAAAGAGAGTGAGAGTTCGTTGTAGCGGTCCGTGACGCGGTTGCGTTTGTAGAACGGGGCGTCGATTGTCGCGTCGACCGAGCGAATATTGGTTTTCCGGACACGGCATTCCGTGCCGAATGTGTGTCCGTCGCCTGTTCTCAGGGCGATCTGCGAAGGCAGGAGTATCTCGGTGCCATCGTGCGAAATAGAATAGACCAACTGTTCCCCGGCCTCGACGGTGATGGTCAGCCGGCCGTCGGGGGATTTGAGCGTGTAGCGTTTCTGCGCCTGCAGTTGCAGGCTGCACAGCAGCAGAAATGCGACGATCAGGAGTTTTTTCATTTTTTATTCGGGTTTTATGATTGTGATTCGTGTTTCATGGGTTACTCTTCGGTCGGGGCGTTTTTGCACGATGATTCCCGCACATTGAGTTTGGCGTCGAGGATAATCGTTTTGCAGGCGCGTTTCTCGTCGGATTTGTTTTTCAGTTGTTCCATCAACAGTTCGGCTGCGGCTTTGCCCATCTCGAACGTCGGCTGTTCAATGCTCGTGAGATTAGGCTCGATAATTACCGCCATTTTCGACTCGGTGAATCCGACGACGGCGATGTCGTCCGGAATACGGAGGCTGCCACGCTTTTGCAGGGTTTTCATCGCTCCGATGGCTACCGGGTCGTTGAAGGCGAAGATGCCGTCGGGACGGTGTTCCATCTCCAGGATCTTGTAGGCGCCCATCACGCCGCGTTCCATCATTACGCCGCATGGAATCACCAACTCGTCATCCTGAGGCAGCCCCTGTTTTTCAAGTGCGTCGAGATAACCCTGTTTGCGGCGGATAGCCACCTCGAGATTTTCGGGACCAGCCATGTGGACAATGCGACGGGCCCCTTGTTCGATCAGATGCTCCGTAGCGCGGAAGGCCCATTTGTAGTCGTCGATCACCACCGATGACGCATTGATTCCCGGACAGATGCGGTTGAAAAAGACTACGGGGCTGTCGTTTTCGGCCAGTGTGTTGAAATAGGAGGGGTTGCAGGTTTCCGCGCTCATCGAGATCAGAAACCCGTCGACCATCTTATTCTCGAGCATCCTGATGTTGGCCAGTTCGGTATCGGGTGACTCGTTCGACTGGCAGATCAGAATTTGGTAGCCTATGGGCCGGAGGACGCTTTCAATGCCGATAATCACTTCGGGGAAGAACGAGTTGATGAATTCCGGGATGACGATGCCAATGGTCATGCTCTGTTGTTTCTTGAGGTTGAGCGAAATCTGGTTGGGGCGATAATTGAGTTTCTCGGAGAGCTCCATGACGGCCCTGCGTGTCTCGGGGTTAACGTCCCATTTGTCGGCCAACGCGCGGGAAACGGTCGAAGTCGAAATCTTCAACTCCCGGGCGATGTCTTTGATCGTAATTCGGTTTTTGGTCATGGTAGGGTGGTTTTCAGGCGGATGGTCCGAATGTTCGGTATTCGGTTTCGTAAAAATAGGATGAAATTGTTTGACGGCAAAATCCTGTCCGGACTTTTTTACCGGAATCGTTTGCGGGATCGTTTCCGACGATTTTTTCCGGAAAATGTTTGTTTTGCGGCATCCGCCTGTCTAATTTTGGTATCGGGAACTGCGCGAAGAGGCTTTCGGACCGCTCCCGAACCCGAACCACCAACCTGAAACCACATGCAACTTCTCGACATTCTGACCATTTTGCTTTTTGCTGCAGGGATTCTCTGTACGGGCCTGCTTTTTGTAAAACGCGGTAAAAATCTCAAATCCTTCTTTGCGGCTGGCGGATCGGTGCCCTGGCAGATCAACGGTCTTTCGTTGTTTATGGGCTTTTTCTCGGCCGGAACATTCGTCGTGTGGGGATCGATTGCCTATTCGCTGGGCTGGGTTTCCGTGACGATTCAGTGGACGATGGCTGTCGCCGGCTTTCTCGTGGGACTGTTCGTCGCACCCCGGTGGCACCGGACGGGAGTGTTGACCGTTGCGGAGTACATTACCCGCCGTTTGGGGCTTACGACACAGAAGGCCTATACTTATCTTTTCTTGTTCATCTCACTTTTTACCACGGGAGCGTTTCTCTATCCTGTGGCCAGAATCGTTGAGGTCTCGACCGGACTGCCTCTTTCGGCCTGCGTACTGCTGCTGGGCGGTGTCTGCATCCTTTATGTAGCGGCGGGTGGGCTTTGGGCTGTGGTTGTTACCGACGTATTGCAGTTCATCATCCTGACGGCTGCCGTGGTGATCGTCGTCCCGCTGGCTTTCGACAAAGTGGGCGGTGTCGGGGCTTTCATTGAAAGCGTTCCTGCGCAGTTCTTCGATTGCCTGAACGGTGAGTACACCGTCGGATTCGTGGTGGCTTTCGGAATCTACAATGCTATCTTTCTCGGCGGAAACTGGGCCTATGTACAGCGTTATACCAGCGTTCGCAACGGCCGCGATGCCTGCAGAGTGGGATGCCTGTTCGGCGGGCTGTATCTTATCAGTCCGATTTTGTGGATGCTTCCGCCGATGCTTTATCGGGTGTTTGACCCCTCGCTGTCCGGTCTGGAAAGCGAAGGGGCCTATCTGCTGATGTGCAAGGAGGCACTTCCCGTAGGGTTGTTGGGCATGATGCTCGGCGGTATGATCTTCGCTACGGCCAGCTCGCTCAACTCGACGCTAAACATCTCGTCGGGCGTCTTTACCAATGACATATTCCGGCGGTTGGCACCTGCCCGGCTTGCCGAAAACGACCGGGTGCTGATTCGTGTAGCCCGCCTCTCCACGCTTGTTTTCGGCGTGTTGGCCATTATTGTGGCACTGCTGGTTCCGCTGATGGGAGGCATTGTGAACGTCGTCATCAGCGTTGCGGCGCTTACCGGTGTGCCGCTCTATCTGCCGGTGATCTGGACGCTCTTTTCGAAGCGACAGACCGGGATTTCGGTCCTGACCACGACGCTCCTGAGTCTGGCCGTCAATGCCTTGTTCAAATTTGTGACACCGCTCGCGGGGTTCTCCCTGGACCGGGCCGAGGAGATGATGCTCGGCGTGGGATTTCCCGCAGTGGTGCTGCTCTGCTTCGAACTGTGGTATGCCCTGCGCGGCCGTGAGAGTGAAGGCTATCTTCGGTACAAGGCTCTGGAGGCAGAATGCGCCCGGGAGAAAGAGACCGTAGCTGAGACAAAGCCCGTACACAGCGATGACAACCGCTTCAGTATCCGAGTCATCGGTACGGGTATCGCGTTGACCGGTCTGGTGATTGTCCTGCTGGGCTTTGCTGCGGATCACGGGCGGATCATGGTCTTTTCGACGGGGGCCGCTCTGATACTGCTGGGCGGATGGATTCGCAGATAACAACCTCTAAATAACGTTAAACTTAACTGACTGACAAATGAGAAAATTTCTACGAAGCTGGCTTCGGCCATTGTTGTGTGCGGTCATACTCCAGCTGTTCGGCTTGTCCGCGGCGTGGGCCCAGGGCGCGAAGTTGCCCATAGAGGGTTCCGTTGCAGACAAGTCCGGAGAGCCGCTTGTCGGTGTAACCATTCTCGTGAAAGGTACATCCATCGGTACGACTACCGATGCAAAGGGTTACTACCGACTCGATGCACCTGCCGGATCGACACTTTCGGCGACCTATATCGGCTATATCGGCTATGAAGTGCGTATTGGTCGGGCTGGCGTTTACGACATCACGCTGACGGAGGACACTAAGAGCATCGACGAGGTAATTGTCGTGGGCTATGGTTCCGTGACCCGTAAGGCGATGAGTGGCGCCGTCTCCACGCTGAAGACGGACGAGATTATGAAGGCCCCCGTGGGCAACGTCTCGGGCGCCTTGGCCGGCCGTGTACCGGGTCTGATGACCAAGCAAAGCGGAGGACAGCCCGGTGATGACAACACATCGCTCCGGATCCGCGGTCTCGGCACTTACGGTTCCGGAGGTGTACTGGTGCTGGTCGATGGTGTGGAACGTCCCTATACGCAGCTCGATCCCGAAGAAATCGAATCCTTTACGGTCTTGAAAGATGCCGCATCGACGGCTGTTTACGGCATCCGCGGTGGTGACGGCGTGTTGCTTGTGACGACCAAACGTGGCAAGCTGGGTGAGCCGAAAGTGTCGTTTACTGCGAATTTCGCGTTGCAGAGTCCGACGCGCATGCCCCAATCGGTTAATTCCTATGACTATGCCCGGCTCTATAACGAGGGTTTTCTGAATGATAATCCGGGTGGCGAGTCGCCTTATACCGAGGAGGTTATTCAGAAATACCGCGACCATTCCGATCCGCTGTTCTATCCCGACGCAGATTGGGTGAAACTCGCTACGCGCAAATTCTCGCAACAGCAGAAATACAATGTCAATGTAAGCGGCGGCACCAAGTTCGCCCGTTACTTTGTGTCCCTGGGTTTCCTGAATCAGGGCGGTATGCAGAAAGAGATGAATAAGCAGTACGATTATTCGAACCGTGATGATTACCGCCGTCTGAACGTCCGTTCGAATATCGATATGTCGGTGACCAAATCCACGACGGTCAGTCTGACGATAGGCGTTGCCAGCGGACACAAGCAGCGCACGCCCGGTGACGCCTCGGTCAATTCGCTTTTCCGTTACCTCTGTACGACGCCTCCCAATGTGACTCCCGGTATCTGGGACGGGAAATACATCATGCTGGAATCGGCCATTACCAAACGGAACCCGCTCCATTCCATGACATTGGGTATCAAGGATATTTATGAGAACCGCCTGGATGCTACGCTCGAGGTGAAACAGAATCTCGATTTTATCACCAAGGGATTAAAGTTCAAGGCAATGGGAGCTTTTGACAACGGCTATGCCCAGACCAATGAGCGAACCAAGACCGAACAGTTGTTCTATCCCAAGTACATCGAGGATGGGGATGCTCAGCGTCTGGTTTTCTATTCGGAAACCGATCCCGGGCAGCTCTCGTCTCCTTCGAATACGTTCAGTGCCCGGATGAAACGATATTACGGCAATTTCTCACTCTCTTACGAGCGTAGTTTCGGTAAGCACAACGTAGCGGCACTGGCGTTGTTCAGTCTGAGCAAGAAGTATTACAACGTGGGGGCACCTGCTTATGTCCCGAGCGGATATATCGAATATGTGGGTCGCGTGTCGTATAATTACGATCACAAGTATCTCGTCGAATTCAATCTCGGAGTCAATGGTTCGGAACAGTTTCCCGCGAATCAGCGGTTCGGCTGGTTTCCCGCCGTGTCGGCCGGCTGGGTTATTTCGAATGAGAAATTCTTCAAAGATGCAATCTCTTCCAAATGGATTTCTTACCTGAAGCTGCGTGCCTCCTACGGCGAAGTGGGTAACGACAAGAACGGAAATGAACGTTTCCTTTACCTGCCGGCTTCGTATACCAGTGTCGGTAACGACTACCGCAATTCGTTCGCATTGGGAGAGTCCCCTGTCGTGCAGACCTCTGTTAAAGAAGATAAACCCGGTACGCCCAACGTGACCTGGGAACGTGCGCGCAAGCAGAATTACGCGATTGACCTGAAGATGTTCCGTGACAAATTCTTTCTGACGGTCGAATATTTCATCGATAAGCGTTCGGGTATTCTTTGGGGGCTCAACACGCTTCCGGACATTACCGGTATGCAGAGCGGTACCTACAACATTGGCCGGGCACGCAATCACGGTGTCGAATTCGAGGCCGGTTGGTCGCAGTCCGTCGGTGACTGGAGTTATTTCGTACGTGGAAACTACTCCTTTGCCCGCAATAAGATTCTTTATCAGGATGAGGCGAAAGACTTCGACAATCCCAACTTGTGGAAGACGGGCCGCCGTATCGGTGAGATTTTCGGTTATGTGCAGGAAGGATTTTTCAAATCGCAGGAGGAGATCGATGCCTGGCCGTCGCAGTTCGGAGTCGAACTCAAACCGGGAGATGTCAAATACCGCGATGTCAACGGTGACGGCGTGGTCGATACCAAAGATCAGGTACCTATCGGACATCCCAACTTCCCGGAGATCAGTTATGGACTTTCCGGAGGATTCAGCTACAAGAATTTTGACATGAGTTTCCTGTTCCAGGGTGCTGCCAATTTCAGCCTGACGCTGGCCGGAGGCTTCCAGAAACCTTTCGATAGCCTGGGTACGATCTTCGAGCATCAGCAGAAATGGCGCTGGACGCCCGAAAATGCTGACCGCGCCAAATATCCGCGCCTGAGCGTCAGCCATGCCACGGCGCAGAATTATTATAATTCGACAATCTGGGTCAAGGATGCTTCTTACCTGCGTCTGAAAAATGTCGAGATCGGCTATGAGTTCCCCAAACGGTTGATTTCGAAACTGCGTTTGTCGTCGCTGCGCGTTTATCTGAGTGGTCAGAATCTTTTTACAGTCGACCGCCTCGACGGAATCATCGATCCCGAGAACAAGACCGGCGAGATGATAAACTATCCGCAGCAACGGGTGTTCAATATCGGTGTAAACCTTAAATTCTGATTTGACGATGAAAAAAATATTTTCCAAAATCGTATTTACGGGGGTGGCCATGCTCTGCTTTGCCGGACTGACCCTCTCTTCGTGCAGTGATTTTTTCGATATTGCAGATTCCGCAACCTTGAATGAGGATTCGATATTTCTCAGGATCGCCAATACGCGTAAACTGCTGTTCCGGATGTACACTGCTAATATGAATACTGCCGCGACTCATTACGGATCGAATTGGAACGGCGCCAACGAACGGCGTTTGCGGCATAATTTTCCGGATGTGCTTTCGGATCTGGCTTCCGGGTATACCGGTTCGAACACCGATAACAGTCCGCGTTTTTACAATGCACAGCTGACTTCGGGGCAGGGAAGTGTTATCGGCTGCGGCCTGCAGAGTACGGTCGGCAATACCAATCTGCGCGGTGAATATATTTTCAAATGGGACTTCATCCGTGCTGCGCATCTGCTGATCCAGCGGATCGATGAGGTGGCCGACGCTACCATCGAGGAGAAGGGCAGCATCAAGGCCGAGGCGCAGATTTTCGTCGCCTGGACCTATTTCGAAATGTGGCGCCGTTTCGGTGGCATGCCGTTGGTCAAAAAGCCGCTGAACGATCCTTCCGAGTTTAAAGTTGCCCGTTCGTCGGTTGCCGAAACTTACAATTATATTATGGAACTGCTCAAAGAGGCCATCGACAATCCCTACCTGCCGGCGCGCCGCGAGTCTGCTGATTTCGGCCGCTATACCAAAGCATTCGCATACGCGCTGAAAGCCAAGGTCATGCTGACTGCTGCCAGCCCGCTTTTCAATACCGGGACGCCCTATATGGAGTTGCCGGGACATAATGACCTGCTGTGTTTTGGTAATTACGACCGTGAGCGCTGGAAACTGGCTGCCGATGCTGCTACCGAAGCCATCGGTTACTGCGAGGACAACGGTTATCGCATCGTGGATAACCAGGCTACCCCCGAACTGAATTACAAGGTTGCGACCAATGATTTGCCTTCAAACGGCAATACGGAGTTGATATATGGCTGGACGGAACGTGTGGACCCCAATGTTGCACCTTATTTCGTTCCGCGCGGAACGTTGCAGGGATGGTGTGCCGTCATGCCGACGCATAATCTGGTAGAGATGTACCGCAATGCGGACGGTACGTTCACCGATTGGTCGCAACCGATCACCACGGCTCCGAATAATCCTTCCGAACCCTATGAGAAACTGGAACCGCGTTTCCGTGCAACGCTCGGCTATAATGGCTGTGCCTGGAAACGTTATGACAAATCGACCTTCATTGATTATACGCTGGGTTTCTACGACGGTGTGAACGGTGCGGCGAGCGGCAACGAGGGTTACAACAAGACCTCACGCAATCAACAGTTCGGTTACTGTATCCACAAGTATGTCTACGGTCATGAAGGACAGGCCAAGACCGGTCCCTCGTGGTGGGTTATTCACCTGAACATGCGTCTGGCCGATCTCTATATGATACGTGCCGAAGCACTCAACGAGTACCATGAAGGTCCTGCAGGCACCTGTGTCGCGGATCTGAACAAAGTGCTCAACCGTTCCGGCATGAACTGTCCGGAGGGAATGGACTATACGGATATGCAGCGTTTCATCGAACGGGAACGGGCCATCGAATTCTGTTTCGAAGATCAGCGTTATATGGACCTCAAACGTACATTGCGCGCTATGGAGGTCTTGAATTTCGATGCTGTCGACGCCCGCTGTACACGCGATAAGAACAATACTTACACCTATACCCGCACGGTGGTTCAGCAACGGAAATTCCTCGAGAAATATTACCTCTGGCCCTTTACGCAGACAGAGATCAACAAAAATTACGGACTGATCCAGAATCCCGGATGGTAACCTGCAAAATACGGATAGTTATGACAAAACATATCAAATACCTGTTGTTATGCTGCGCGGTGCTCGCTTCGGCGGGTCTCGGCGCTCAGGAGTCGAATGCCCGGGGCACGGCTTCGCAAACCGATGCTGCGCAGACCGGTTCGATCGGACCGGAGGAAAACCCGCTCGACATGAAGGTTAATCTCGGTTACGGGTTTCAGAAACGCCGCAACGTCACTGCGGCTGTTTCGACCGTGTTGGGCGATGAGTTGTGTAAAAATTCGGTGACTGCTCCCTCGCTGTCACTCTACGGCATGCTGCCGGGACTGGTCGTTGAGGAGAAGACCGGAGAATTCGGCTCCTATACGCCTAATTTTTTCATTCGCGGACGCGCAACGATGGGGTCGGCCAGCAATGTGCCCATCGTATTGATCGACGGGTGCGAACGCGACATTGACGATCTTTTATTGACTGATATTGCATCGGTCACGGTGCTCAAGGATGCGGCTGCAACGGCCATTTACGGTATGCGTGGTGCCAACGGCGTCATCCTGATCGATACCAAGCGCGGCCGGGAGGGACGTGTGAAATTCGATGTCGCCTTTGAACAGGGTTTCCAGACCCCGTACCGCATGCCGGAGTTCGTCTCGTCAGACAAATTTGTGCAATATTACAATCAGGCGCTTCGGAACGACGGTATGGAGCCGAAGTATGACGAATCGCTGGCTTATCCCGATAACCAGTGGCAGAAAGAGTTGGTGCGCAGTTTCGCCCCATCGTCGGAGCTGAAGCTCTCGGCCAACGGCGGAAACAAGATTGCCCGCTATTATGTGTCGCTGGGATACATGCGCAACAAAGGCCTTTTTGATCGGGGCGACGAAGAGTCGGACAAGTATACGACCGAGCCACATTATGACCGCATTAATTTCCGGACGAATCTCGATGTGGTGGCTATCCGCAACCTCGATATCAAACTCGATGCTGCCGGACAGATCGTCGAACGCAATATGCCGCGGCAGGCTTCATCGTCGATCTGGGACATGATGTGGAAATACCCGCAGCATGAATTTCCGATGTTCCTCCCGAACGGTAATCTGGGTGGTACGGCGGCTTTCCAGAGCAATGTGTTCGGTTATCTCAACAATTCGGGTTACCGCAAGATTCAGGACCGGTTCATACATACCCGCATGAGCGGTGAATACCATTTTCAGCAGGCTTTGAAGGGGCTTTCCATAGGAGCCAGTTATGCCTACGACAATGCCTGGAACGTGACGCAGACCTTTACCAAAACTTTTGCCGTACAGGAGATTCTGGGTTCTGATGATACCGGAGCGCCGATATACAGCGATTTGATCGGTAAGAACAGTTCCATCTCCTATGGGATTGGTAACGATACCCAGTCCCGGCGCGAGAATTTCGAAGCCTTCGTCCGTTACGGCCGCACGTTCGGCGATCACGAGGTGAATGCCGTGGTGCTTTACCATCAGGATAAACTGGTGACCGATGCGTCGGAGCCTATCGGTACGCAGTACATCGCTGCACATGCCGGATACTCCTACAAATCGAAGTATCTGGCCGACGTATCACTTTCGTACAGCGGGTCAGAGGCTTTCGCCCGGAAACACCGATTTGCCGTTTTTCCCGCCGTATCGTTGGGTTGGATACTCTCGGAGGAGAATTTCCTGAAACGGTCGGAAAACGTGAATTTCCTGAAACTGCGTGCTTCCGTAGGAGTCGTAGGCAATTCGGATCTCGGTGCGAACGAGCGGTTCGCTTACCGTTACACCTCCTCGGCCATCGGCAATAACTACTATTTCGGTATTTCACCCGATGGAGTGACGGGCCGCAAGCCGACACGGCTTCCCAATCCGGATATGGAGCCGGAGAAGTCGCTGAAAGCGGACGTAGGCATCGATGCGCAGTTCTTCCGCTCGTTCAATGTTTCTGCCGGTTATTTCTTTGAGAAACGCTATGGCATTCTGACCTCGCAGTCGGCTGAGATCTCCTCGGTTATCGGTACCACGTTGCCGAATATCAACGCGGGAAAGACCCATACGCACGGCTTGGAGCTCTCGGCCTCCTATAGCAAGGAATTGGGCCGCGGCTGGTCGGTGATGGCGGGACTGAACCTGCTCTGGTACAAGAATGAAGTGAAGGAAAAACTCGAAACGGTTCTGCCTGAAAATTCGATTTACCAATACCATGTGGGCCATACTATCGGCTCGACGCTGGGACTGATCGCCGAAGGTATTTTCCAGAGTCAGGAGGAGATCGACAGCAGCCCGATCCAGCAGTTCGGGCCCGTGCAGCCGGGTGATATCAAGTACCGTGATGTCAACAAGGACGGTTTCGTAGATGATTATGACCGGGTTTACGACAACGGTTACAATACACCCAATCTTGATATGAGTCTGTCGTTGGGTGTGGCATGGAAGGGCCTCGACCTTTCAGCCCTGCTGCATTATCAGGACGGCAAGGATATTTATCTGGGCGATGCCGCGACACTGTTTTGGCCGATTCGGTCGAATATCAACCGTATGACGACGTGGGTCGCCGACCGTCAGCCGTGGACCGAACAGACTGCCGCTTCGGCACGCTATCCGCGCCTGACTACCGTCGGCAGCTCGAACAACTACCGCCGTTCGACCTTTTGGATGATCGACGGCCAGCAAATGCGTGTGCGCCGTATTGAGTTGGGCTATACGCTGCCCGGGCAGCTGACGCGCAAGATTGCCATCTCCAAACTGCGCGTTTTTGTGCGGGCCATGAATCCTTTCCTGCTGGATCATCTCAAGACGGTCGATCCGGCGGCTATGGCCGGCGAGCCGATGCTGCGCTCCTATTACCTTGGCTGTAACATAACCTTTTAATCAGAGAACGATGAGAACATTCGATAAAATAGCGCTTTCCGTGGTGGGGATGCTGGCGTTCACCTCGTGCGACTACCTCGAACCGCGCGAACTGACGCAGGTAGACGAAAAAACCATCTACCAGAATATCTCCTACATTACCCAATGTTTCAACAATGCTTATTCCTACCTGCCGTCGGGTTACAACTCTGTGGGCAATTCATTGCTCGCGTGTGCTACTGACGAGGCCGAAGCGGTGAAGAACGAAGAGTCGATCCAGAATTTCAACATCGGGAACTGGAACAAGTATTCGACGCTCGATGACCGTTGGGCAACCTGCTATAATGGCATCCGCCAGTGTTGTGAGGTTCGTGACGGTATCGCCGGCACTTCGTGGGAGGAGTACAAATATGCCAATCCCGAAGACTACGAGAACCGGATGAAACTGATGGCGGCCTATACGCAGGAGGTGCGGTTTCTGAAGGCATACTACCACTATGAACTGCTGCGCCGTTACGGGGGTATTCCAATCATCGACAGAAAACTGGACATCGACGATCCCGATGACCGCTATCTGCTGACCCACCTCAAGCGCAACACCTTCGAGGAGTGTGTGGACTTTATCGTCGACGAATGCAATGCCGTGGCGCCTGAACTTCCCGACAGTTATGGCGATACCGAACGCGGCCGCGTCACGCGCGGAGCGGCGTTGGCGCTCAAATCGCGGGTGCTGCTGTTTGCCGCCAGCGATCTCTATAATCGGCCGGGTAACACTGATCCCTATACCGGCTATACGACGGGCGACCGGCAGAAACGCTGGCTTGCGGCGGCGGAGGCTGCACAGGAGGTGATCGATCTGGGTATCTATTCCCTGCACAACTCCTACGAGAAGTTGTTTACGTTGTCGGCGGCTGATAAAAACAACACGGAAGTGATCTGGGAGCGTCGTCTCCCGGCAACCAATGCGATGGAGCAGGGGAACTATCCGATCGGTTATGAAGGCGATACGGGAACCTGCCCGACGCAGGACCTGGTCGATGCCTATGAAATGACGGACGGTACCCGGTTCGACTGGTCGAATCCGATGCACCGGGCGGCTCCTTACGAACAGCGTGACCCGCGCCTGAAGATGTCGATACTCGTCAATGGCCAAACGTGGGCCGGGCGTTCTGTGGAGTGCTGGGAAGGCGGACTGGACGGCCTGCCGCGCCGCAATGCCACGAAAACAGGGTATTACCTCCGTAAATACCTGCACGACAATACCGACCTGAACAACAGTTCGGCAAAGTATTCACGGCAGTGGCTCTATTTCCGCTATGCCGAGATCCTGCTCAACTATGCCGAAGCGGCATGCCAGTACGGTGGGCCGGACTTTACCGTGCCGGATGCCCTGAAACCGCTCTCGCCGACCGAAGCCATCAATCTGGTTCGTGGTCGCAGCGGGGTGAATATGCCCTCGGTCGCAGAGACGTTCGCCGCCCGTGGAGAAACCCTCACGAAAGAGAGTCTGCTGGAGCTGATCTATAACGAACGCCGTGTGGAGCTGGTTTTCGAGGATGTACGCTGGTTCGATGCCCGCCGCCTGATGAAGGGACCCGAGATGCTGGGCTCTGCAGTCCGCGGAGTGAAGGTGACACGGAACAACGACGGGTCGTTCTCATATACCCCCTTCGAGTTGGAACAGCGCGTTTTCAAAACCGACTACATGTATTTCTATCCGATTCCTCAAGCGGAAGTCGCCAAATCGAACGGATGTCTGATACAGAATCCGAACTGGTAATCACATACACGAAACATTCGAACTATGAAAAAGTCATTGATATTGCTGCCTCTTGTAGCCGCGGTGTTCTGGGGGTGTGAGAATCCCTATACGGATCAGGGCAACGAGGGTGTCTGCCTGACCAAGCAGAAAATCGTACATACTCTTTCGGGCTCTTACTTCTCAGGTGAAGTGGATCCTGCGGAAGACGTTGCGGTCACCGTTGTCGGTGCCGCCGTTTACCGCACGGGCTATTTCGAGGATACGGCTTCCGTGGAGGTGGAAGTTGAAGCGGACAAATCCTATACGGAGCGACTGCTCGCCGCTTCCGCCGATCCCGAGGCTGAACAGACGGATGAAACCGAAGTGGTGAAGGGTTGCGAGATGCTGCCCGACGACTGTTACGAGATCGGCGATCTGAACCTTGTGATTCCCGCCGGGAAACTCGCGGCTTCGATTCCTGTAGTATTGAACAAAGAGAAGATCGCCCGGTTGGATGCATTCCGGAAATATGTGCTGCCGGCGTTCAGTATCCGGAATGCCGGACTGGAGATACGTGGCAGTGTGAAACACTGTTTTTCGGTGATTGAGATACGCAAGGAGTATCCGTCGTTGCCAGAGGACCTGACAGGCTGGACCAATCTCACGCAACATGCCGGCGTGACCGTCAGCACGCCCTGCAAGGTTTGGAGCGATGCCAAACTGCATAAGGTAGAGTGGGTGATCGACGGCGACAACGATTACGAGACCGATGCAAACCGCTGGGTTCCCAATATCAAGGACAACAACCAGCCTGCTCCCGAGATTGTGATCGACTTGGCGGGAACCTACCGGATCAATGGTTTCAAACTGTACTATTGCATCAATACGAATGTGCGCCCTAATTGCGACTTCTACATCAAAGCACCGAGGAGTGAGACCTGGAAGAAGGTTGCCGAATTGCGCGATAATATTTCCAACACGCCGTCGTATACGCTCTCGGGCGAGGAGGCAACTCAGGTCCGGGTTGTCTGGGACAAGAAGACCAGTTCCAATTCGGCCGATGCAGTGAAGTTGAAGGAGATCGAAATTTATCAGAAGAATTAGGCCGGATAGCGTCGCCCGGCTTCTGAAGATCGTGCGCGGCGTAGTAGTAGAAATATCAGATCAATATGTTTTCAGAAACTTTCAGTCCGAACAAGCGCTCTCTGCGCACCGAATGTATTCAGGGGGAACTGGTCGTCGTCGGTGGTGGCGTGGCTGGCGTCTGTACGGCCGTTACGGCAGCCCGGCAGGGTGTACACGTCGTGCTTGTGCAGGATCGGCCCGTATTGGGCGGTAATGCTTCGAGTGAGGTGCGTCTTTGGATTCTGGGCGCTACCTCCCACATGGGTAACAACAATCGTTTTTCACGCGAAGGTGGGGTATTGGACGAGATTCTCGTCGAGAACCTCTACCGCAATCGCGAAGGCAATCCGGTTATTCTCGATACGGTCATCCTCGAAAAGGTGCTCTCCGAGAAAAATATCACGCTGCTGCTCAATACGGCAGTCTATGATGTCGAAAAGTCCGCTCCGGACCGGATTACCCGCATAATGGGCTTCAATAGTCAGAATGCTACTTTCTACGAAATTTCGGGTAAACTGTTCTGTGACGCCTCGGGTGACGGAATTGTGGCCTATGGCGCCGGTGCGGGATTCCGTTTCGGGGCGGAGGGGAAGTCGGAATTCGGAGAGGCGTTTGCGCCCGATCCCGAGCAGTTCGGCGAGGTACTGGGACATTCGATCTACTTTTATAGTAAGGATACGGGCTCTCCGGTGAAATTCACGCCTCCGGCCTATGCCTTAAAGGATGTCGGGGAGGCCATACCCCGCAGTTGCAATATCCGTTCCGGTGATACGGGCTGCTGTCTCTGGTGGCTCGAACACGGAGGCCGCTGCGATACGGTACACGACACGGAGCAGATCAAATGGGAGCTTTGGAGCGTAGTCTACGGTGTCTGGGACTATATTAAAAACTCGGGCCGTTATCCCGATGCGGAGAATCTCACGCTCGAGTGGGTCGGGATTATTCCCGGTAAACGGGAAAGCCGTCGTTTCGAGGGCCTCTATATGATCGGGCAGCAGGACATCATTTCACAGGCCCGTTTTCAGGATGCCGTGGCTTATGGAGGGTGGGCTATCGACCTGCATCCGGCTGATGCCGTTTTCAGCGCGCAACGAGGATGTATTCAGTACCATTCCAAAGGGGTTTATGAAATTCCCTATCGCTGTTATGTGAGCCGGGACTTGCGGAACCTATTCTTTGCCGGCCGCAACATCAGCGCCAGCCATGTTGCCCACGGTTCTACGCGGGTTATGGCTACCAGCGGTTTGGGAGGTCAGGCGGTTGGTATGGCTGCTGCGTTGTGTCTGCGCCGGCGAGTGGATCCTGCGGCACTGGTCGATCCCGTGCTGATGCACGAATTGCAGTTGGCGCTCAATATTGCCGGTCAGAGCATTCCCCATACACGGATTGTGTCGGAGCGGAATCTCGCTGCTACGGCCCGCATATATGCCGACAGTGAACTGCGGCTCGCACGGATTCCCGCCGACGGTCCGTGGTACCGGCTTGAATTCTCGGCGGCGCAGCTGTTGCCGATGCGGGCCGGGGTATGCTATACGGTAATCTTCGAGGTGCGTGCGGCGCGTGCAACACGGCTCGAAGTTCAACTGCGCGTTTCCGAAAAGGCCGAAAACTACACGCCGGAACTGGTTTTAGATCGGCATGTCGTGACATTGGAGCCGGGTGTGCAGCGTGTGGAGGTGGCTTTCGAAGCCGCTGTTCCCGACGATCGTTATGGATTTGTCACTTTTCTCCGGAACGAGGATGTGGAGTTGCGCATGAGCGAATGCCGCTATACGGGTCTTGTGTCGGTATTCAACAAATTCAACCATGCGGTGAACAACAACGGACGGCAGACGCCGCCCGAGGGGGTGGGGATTGACTCGTTTGAGTTTTGGTGTCCCGACCGCCGGCCTGCCGGGCAGAATTTCGCGCTGGAAATCTCCCCGGCATTGGATGCTTTCGCTCCTGTGAATGTTGTCAATGGCCTGACTCGACCTTACGTATGGCCCAATGCCTGGGTGGCGAATCCGGCCGATCCCGAGCCTGAACTGATTTTCGTGTGGGACGAGCCGCGTGAAATCCGAAAAATAGTGTTATATTTCGACACGGATTCCGATCATGCGATGGAATCGGTGCAATTCGGCCATCCCGAACGTGTGGCCCCGTTCTGTGTACGACGCTATACGATTACTGATGACCAGGATCGCGTAGTGGCTTGTTGTGAGGATAATCACCAGACCATCAACAGGATCGAGTTGGTGGAGCCGCTTTGTACCCGGCGCTTGACCATCCGGCCGGAACACCCTTCCGATCATGTGCCGGCTGCACTTTTTCAAGTATACATGGAATAGATCGAACCGTCGATGAACAAACTTTTTCAAACTCTGTTCGTGTTCTTCGCCCTTATGCGTGGCGAAGCCTTTGCCCAGGAATATTATAACCATGCGGCCGGCAAACCGGTCCGGGCTTCCGTGTCGGCGGCCGATGCGGCGCATGTCACCGACGCTTCGCTTACGACCCGCGCCTGGCGATGCAATGTCACGGGACGCGAACAGTGGATAGAGATTGACCTGACGGCCGATTTCGATCTGGGCGGTGCGCATCTCTACTTTGACGAGGCCAACGCCATGCCGCTGGAATCGTTTGTTTTGCAGTACGACCGGGACGGAGAGTGGGCCGATATCGAAGGCGGGCAGGTGACCGGTAATTTCCGGTCGCGACTGTCGCTCCGGTTCACTGCGACGGTCGGCACCTCGAAAGTGCGGCTGCGGACCTGGAACGAGGTGCCGTTCGGTATCGCCGAGATGCAACTCTGGGGACCCGACGTGCCGGAGATTCCGTGCGGCGTCAGCATGCGTGCCGAAGAACCGTTCCGGGCGGAGAAACATTGGGTATGCGTCAATCAGGTTGCTTACAATACCGGAGCGCCGAAGCGTTTCACGGTTCCTACGGCGACGTCCGACCTGCGTTTCGAGATACTCGAACAAGCCTCGGACAAGGTGGTCTGGCGTGGACGTCTGCAGGACGGAGTAGGGGATTTCACGGCGTTCGACCCCGATGGTCCGGTCGGAAAGGAGTATAGTATCCGCGTTCGCGGCGGCGGCATGAAAGAGGGACGTTCGTATCCTTTCGAAATCGGGCGACATGCGATTCAGCGGATGTCGTATCGCCCGGCAGTGTGGTTCATGAATGACTGTCGCAGCGTTGTCGGGACCCACCATTCGGGATACGGCGGCAGGGCCTGGCGTGACGGGGCCTATTATACCTATGAGGTGCCGGGGATGGTGATGATGTACCTTTCGGATACGGCGTTCTTTAACCGTATGCCCGTGAGTCTGTGTTGGGACGGCGAGCGGCAACGGGTACTCGACCCGGCGTTCCGCACGACGAAGGAGCGTGCCGACCGCGATGTACTGAATACGGTTCGGAACTATTATGAACTGCTGCCCGGTCCCTCCCGACAGGATGTCCCTGATATCGTTCAGGACATCCGTTTCGGCGTAGGGTGGATTTTGTTGGACCCCATTTCGGAGGATCCTTCGACAGGCGGGGATCCCGCCGGGGAGCGCATGCATGCGCAGAGTGTCGAACAACTGGCCTACTTCCTGTATGCCTGGCCTGCAATGAAGCAGTACGTCGATGAGGATTTTTATCGCCTGACACTCGCCCGCGCCCTGCGTTGGTGGGAACCGGCCGGTTTGTTCGAAGTTATAACTACAGTCGGCAACGGTAAGGGACGTAACGCCCCGGGACATTCAGTGCTGCCCAACTTGTTGATGTATGAAGTGGCCCGGCGGGAATGTCCCGATATGGCCGGTCGTTTCCTGCAGGCCGCGCGGGCGCAGGCGGAGTGGTGTGTCCGGACACTCGACTGGGCGAATCCGGCCCATACGAAGGGGCAGCGCATGAGCGAAGCCAAGACTGTGTTGGGACTGGCACATTTTTGCCTGAACTATCCGGCCGAAGCGCCCGAGGGCTTGCGCGGGAAACTGCATGCATTGGCTGAATGCTATGCGGCGTTATCGGACAATATGTGGGATTTCCGTCGTTTCGATCTCGATGCGAATTGGACGATTCCGGGATTCAATGAGGCGGGTAACATCGCCGGATTTCCGGCCTGCGCTTTGGCTGTGGCCATGACGCTCGATTCCGAAAGGGACGGAAAACTGCGCCGGAGACTGGAAGAGCTGGCTTATGCCGCTTTCGACAACCTCTACGGACGGAATCCGCTCAATGCACATGCCGCGAACCATCCTGAAAACGGATTCGAAGGGGTGGACAATGGCTGGCCTTATCACTACATGAAAAATGTGACGGCCCGACTGGAGACGGTGCGTGGCTCGATCAGTTCGCTGCCCGGTACGGAAATGTATCCTTTCAACCCGAAAGGGCGTCATCGCCATCCCGAAGGATGGACGGCTTACAATGCCGTGTGGGACATGAGTCTCGCGTGGCTCAACTTCTGGGAAGGTGTCGCTCCGGTTTCCGTGTTGAGCGAGGTGCGTTGAACGTTCTCGTAGCAGGGCGGATCATTCCGTAATCCGGCACCGCGGCTACTCAAGGTAGCCGTGGCGGCGGAGAAAACGGTCGGTCAGCGTCCGGATATCATAAAAAACTTCTGTCAGGGGCTTCCGGTATTCGAAAATCGGATGCCCCTTGCCTTTGATGATATGCAGCTCGCACTCTGCTCCGGCGGCCTGCATGCGATCTCGAAATGCATGGCCTGTCCGTACGGGAATCAGCCGGTCCCGGTCGCCCAGCAGGAAGAGTGCCGGTGGTGTCGCGGCGGAGATGTTATGCAGGGGCGAGAACTCTTCGTAGCGGTTTCGGAATGCCTCCGGACCATATTCCTTGTTGTCGACGACGGCATAGTAGAGCAGCAACAGGTTCGGACGGCTTTCATCTCCGACCTGTGGCAGTGTTCCCAATGCCGCAGCGAGTTGGCCGCCGGCCGAAGATCCGCCTGCGGCAATACGTGACGGATCGATTCCGTAGCGCCGGGCGTTCCGGCGTACCCAGGCCATTGCGTCCACAGCATCGGCGAGACTTTCGACGGGAGAGGTCCCGTCGAGGTATCCCTGGCGGTAGTCGGCTGCTATGGCGACCATGCCTTTTGATGCGTAATAGGCACATTCCCGGTAAAACTGCTGCGGGGTTCCTGTTTGCCAACCTCCGGCATAGAAAAGGACCAGGGCCGGATGGTCACCTTCCGGCACTTTTTGGGGCGGGCGGAAGATGTGCAGCGTCAGACTGCGGCCTGCCTGTTTGTAAGTCACGATTTCGGGGGCGAAAGGTTGTGCTGCGGTACCCATGATCGGTTGTAAAGCCTCGAACCAGTGCCGGGCGATCAGGTTGGCGCCTGCAACGTTGGGATGGACTTTGTCGCTGACGGTATGCTGTGCGGGGTCGAATCCTTTGGCTTGGTCGACGAGTCGTACACGGGGATCGTCCAGATCGTGTACCATTTCCGCCAACGCGCGGTTCAGTGCGGGGATGTAGCTGTATTTGGGCAGTTTGCCGCTCGGGATGACCTGCGCTTCGAGAATCACGGCTTCGGGATTGACCGTGTGTATTTTATGGATAATTTCCCGGTGTGCCGAGATGATGCCGGCCACGGGATTCTCCGTGTCGAAATGATTGTGTCCGCTGTGCAACAGTACGATGTCGGCCGGATAGCGACGGTAGATACTGTCGATGTGGTCACATAGGAATTCGGCGTTTTTACCGCTGAATCCACTGTGCGCAAGCGTTCCGATGCGGCATTTTGCAGTGCGGGGACCGATGAAATCGAACTGGTAACCCGCGGCGAAGAGCTTTTCCCACAGCGGAAAGAGATAGGAGGTGAAATGCCCGTCGGCAGCGCCTTCGGTGATTGAGTCGCCAAGGCCGAGGATGGTGTAACGACGGGCCGTATCGGCCTGTAAACCCTGCTGTGGATCAATGCTGAGGTCTTTGGGGGCCATGTGGAACGTTACGACGTCGCGTGTCGTGTAACGAGGGTCGAATACGTTGTTTTCGAGGTGTACGTTACGGCAACCGTCCAATGAAAACGCACTCTGCTGCCATGCGTAAGGACGATAGTCGTCGGTTTTTTCGATGCGGTTGCCGGTGAAAAGGAGTGTTCCGACAGAACGGGCACGGAGCAACGGTGCATCGAAAACCCGAAAAAGATTGTCCGTAATGCGGATGTTGCGGTGATAAGGAGCATCGTCGGTTTGCTGGGGGCGGGGTCCCGGGGTGATCGTGATGATGGCGTCGCCCCATTGCCAACGGTCGCCGTCGCGGTTCCCCGAAGTGAGGCAGTTGTCGAATACGTTGTGACGAATGGTCATGTCGCAGACGCTGCCGGACTCTTTCCATAGATGCAGGTCGCCTTCGATCAACAGAGCTGTACCTGCCGTGTTGAAGTAGTTGTCTTCGATTACGACCTTCCGGGGCGTAGTGACCAAAATGCCGCGTGCACGGTGCCGTTTGCCGATACGGCAGTTCCGGATTTCGACGCGTGGTGTCCAGGTCTTGTTTTCAACGAACCAGGTTGCGTCGGTTTCGGAGGGAAGGTCCCGGTCGAAACGAATCCGGTAGGCCGCAATGCGGCCGTCACGGCGTATTTCCTCAACCTGTTCTGCAACGAACTCGCCCACCCGTTGCGCCGTGCGGGGATTGATGAGCCAAAGCGTGTCGCCTGTCAGCGGATATTCGTATTCCGGAGCGAGTTCTGCTTCACGCGGAGTCAGGATGCGCCGGAGTGCGATATTTCGGCCATGGATATTCAGAAAGTCGTCGCCATGCCCTGTGTGGGCGCAGCCTTCGATAAGAATTGTGCCTCGGCAACCGGTCAGATGCATGGCGTCGGCAACCGAACTGAACATACGTCCTTTGGCTTCATTGACGCAAACCGATGTTCGCCGGAACGTGAGGTTCTCGCAGCGGCGTGCCAGGATGGCATGGCTGAGTGCGTGATGGATTTTCAGGTCTTCCAGTACAATGTCGCGGCTGTTCTTTATCAGAAACCCTATTCGGTCGTAACGGACGTGGTTGAGAGCGACGATAGTTCCAGAAGCGGGTTTCAGGGCTGGATGGGCGTGGATACGGACCAGTCCCGGGGCGAGTTCTTCGGCCCGGTTGCAGAAAATCCGTCCCAGCGGGGAATCCCATGTGTTGTAAACAACGGCTCCCGTTTCGGGTTCGTAGAGGATGTTGTAGCCGTCGAGGACCGGAAGTTTCCAGTTTTCGCCGATGAATTTGAGTGTGTCGCGCTCGATCGTGTATGGATAAACGTCGGGGTCTATCCGCAGGTCCAGGTGATCGTCCGTCGTTTCGACGATCTCTGCCTGCGAAATCCAGGGACGATCCCAGTCCACCGAGAAATTGCGCATCGTCAGCCGTTCGCAGGAGTCGATGCCGGCAATCTGCATCCGTCCGTGGAAGACGAATTCGGACTCGTTGCCTTCGATCGTTAACTCCTTTAATTGCTGCATTTCAAATCCCACTGAACCCTGCTCGGGCCAAAAATCATAACGTCCGCGGGGGAAGGATAGTACGGCTGCTCCGGCTTCGCGGCAGGCTTTCAGGGCCAGTCGGAGTGCCGGAATTACGTTTTCCCGGCTGTTGGGACGTGCTCCGTAGCAGGTGATGTCGATTCTGGGAATGGAGGTTGTCGTCAGATGATGGGTCAGTATCAGGAATCCGCCGGAAACCTCGGTTCGGAGTGTGCGGTCATCGAAACTGTATTTTGGAAAGAGGTATTCGCCTTCGACTTCATAAGGTTCTCCCGTTTCCCGACCGTTTCTGATTTGTACCTGATCCAGAAGGTGGCGGACCCAGAAAACATGCAGCGGAATACGTTGAATGTAACTTTCACAGCGGTCATTACGGAGTGTGAACCGGTATTCGATATCGAAATGCCGGCCGATGTCGTCCTGTTCGTCGCACATAAGGCCGAGGGTGTCGCCCTGTTCGACGGCGGAACCTTTCACGGCATTGCTTTGGATGAATGTGAGCAGGTCGGCCCGGGTTTTTCCCAGAAAATCCTGTCCGGCGCAGACGCAGGAAAACAGTAGAGATAACAATAAGGCTGATAAACGGATTGCAGGCATGGCGGTATTCATTGGACGGTGAATTGGGCTTTCAACGGTGTATTTTCGGAATTGTTACCTATCATAACCGTGAAAGAACCCGGTTCGACGACGAAACGGTTCTCGGCATCGTACATGCCGTAAGCGCGGCGATCGATGCGGAATGAGACCTCCTTTTCTTCGCCGGGTTGGAGTGTGACGCGTTCGAAACCACAGAGTTCCTTGACCCAGCGCGAGATCGACGAAATGTTGTCGTTCAGGTAGAGTTGGACGACCTCGTCGCCGGTGCGGTCGCCGGTATTCTTCACCTTGCAGACAGCTGTAATCTCCTCGCCGTCGTGAATGGTTGTTGCGGAAAGCTGCAGGCCGCTGATTTCAAATGTGGTATAACTCAAACCGTAGCCGAACGGGTAAAGTCCGTCGTTGACGCGGGCGTTGCCCCGGCCCCGGGCATTGGGTTTGAAGGGAAAGGCCCACGGGATTTGTCCGACGGAGCGGGGGAAAGTGACTGAGAGTTTTCCACCGGGGTTATAATCGCCCCAGAGTACTTCGGCTACTGCCTTTCCGGCGAATTCGCCCGGATACCACGCTTCGATGATGGCCGGGACATTCTCCTGCTCCCAGTTGATCGTAGCCGGACGACCGTTGAAAAGCACGACTACGACAGGTGTCCCCGTCGCTTGTACTGCCCGAATCAGTTCTTTCTGTCGTCCGGCCAGATCGAGGTTGACCCTGGTACGCGATTCGCCGATAATACGGTGGTCGTCACCCGCGAAGATGATGGCCACATCGGCTTTGCGGGCCGTTTCAGCAGCTTCATCGATACCTTGCTGTTCGGCTTCCGAAAGCGGGTAATACATCACGTCGCTCATCGGAAAATGCGGATCCCTGACGTTGCAGCCTTTAGTGTAGATGACTTCGGTGTGATTGCCCAAGTGGCGTCGGATACCTTCCAGTCCGGTGATAACATCGGCCTTGAACGAACCGTAGCGGCTGCGCATTGAAGGTATGTCGTTGGCCATCGGGCCGATAACGGCGACGGTTTTCAGGTCTTTTTTCAAAGGTAGCAGATTTCCTTCGTTCTTGAGCAGAACGATTGACTTGCGGCCTGCTTCGAGCGCTATGGCACGGTGGGCGTCGCTGTTGACGATCTCGTCGGCCGCCTTCGGATTCCCGACATAGGGAATGTCGAAAAGCCCGAGCCAGAATTTGACGTAGAGGACTTCGCGGACGCGTTTATCCAAATCTTCATGTGACGCGATGCCTTCGGCAAGCGCCTTGCGGAGCATCAATATGAAATCCTCTGCCGGTTTGAAAAAAGTGCGGACGTTGATGCCGGCATGCAGTTCCTGCGCGACGCATTCTTCCTTCGAAGAGGCGACGTGGTGGAAAACCTGATTCTTGTTGAGTTGCCAGCTATCCGAGACGATGTAGCCTTTGAAACCCCATTGATTGCGCACGATTTCGGTCAGCAGGTGATAGTCGGCACTGATCGGCGTGCCGTTGTAGTCGTTGTGTGCCACCATCATGCCCAGTGCGCCGGCTTCCTCGATGGCTACACGAAAAGGCTCGAGGTGCAATTCGTACAATTCCTGCGGCGTAGCGTGCGGGTCGGTGCGGGCTTCGTGGTCGCGGGCTCCTGCATTGACGCTGTAAATGGCGAAGTGTTTAGGGGTCGATACAACGCGCTTTTCCTGAATGCCGAGAACCTGTTCGCGGCCCAGTTCGCTGACCAGATAGGGATCTTCGCCATAGGATTCGACGGTACGTCCCCATCGTTGGTCACGTGCGGCATCCAGGATGGGGGAGTAGATGTTCGTGTAGCCCAATGCACGGGCTTCCTCGCCGGTGATGCGGCCTACACGGCGGACTAGATCGCGGTCCCAGGTACAGCCCATGCCGATCTGTGCCGGAAAGAAGGTGCTTTTATAATGTTTGACTCCGCGGATGCCTTCATTGGTGAAATCGACGGGAATACCCAGCCGGGTCTCTTCGACGAAGAACCGTTGGATCTCATTCAGTGCCTCGGCATGGCGCGAATAGGGGTATTCGAGCGCTGAATGACGCCATTCGCCATTGAGGTGTTCGTCGATGTTTCCGATGCCGTCCTTCCAGATGGCCTCTCTCCAGGCCGGGGTAGGAAGCGTGTCGCGTAGCACGGCGCCGTAACCGTAGATGGTTGCAAGCTGGCAGGTTTTCTCCTCGACGGTCATACGATCCATCAGGTCGTCGATCCGTCGCTCGATCGGTTGTGTCGGGTCTTCGTAAATATCCTTACGGCCGTTCTTGTTCAGGTCGATCCAGCCTTTGTGGTAAATATTGCCGTGACCGGGCGCAGCATCGGCGGAGCACGTCAGCAGTAGCAGGGCAATCAGGATGCTTTTCGGATTCATAGGGAATTTTTTTACTCTGTCAATTCAAATGAGGCGGCCTGCAAATGCGCTGAATCGGGGCCTGTGAAGAGCCGGAATTCACCCGGCTCGACGATGAGTTTGCCGTCGGCGTCGCGGAATCCCAGGTCGCGTGCCGTCAGCGAGAAGACGACTTCCTGCTGTTCACCGGGCCGCAGTTCTATCTGCCGGAATCCGCATAGTTCCCGTACCGGGCGTGTGAGCGACGATACGACGTCCTGCAGATAGAGCTGTACGGTCTCTTTACCCGTACGGTTGCCGGTGTTTCGGACCGTCGTGCGTACGCTGACGGTATCGGTCATGCTGTATTGTTGTTTTGACACTCTGGGGATACCGATTTCGAAAGTCGTATAACTCAATCCGTAGCCGAAAGGATAGGCCGGCAACGGCTCCTCATCGATGTAGCCGGTGGTCCATGCTGCATTGGGCTTGTAAGGGCGTCCCGTACTCTTGGTGTTGTAGTAAATGGGGCATTGTCCCGTCCGGCGTGGGAAGGTCATCGGCAGTTTGCCCGAAGGGTTGTAGCGCCCGGTCAATACGTCGGCCACGGCATTGCCGGCTTCGGAACCGGGCCACCAGGTGACCAGAATGGCATCGGCATAGGGTTCCATGCCGCTGAATACCTGTGGGCGGCCACCCATCAGAAGGACAGCGACGGGTTTGCCCGATCTCTCCTTGAGCTGTTGCACGAGTTGTTGCTGACGCTGGTCGAGTGTGATATCGGTTTTCGACTTGGCTTCGCCCGATTCCATCGCCCGTTCGCCTACAACGGCGATGATCATGTCGAAATCCCCGAGCGGGAGAAGTTCCCGGAGTTCATTCGTTTCGAGGTCATAGCCCTCCATGCAGGTGATTTCAGCTGTTGGGAGTGCTGTGCGGAGTCCCGCTTCGATCGTTACGGTTTCTTCGGGGCGTCCTTCGGCAGACCAGTTGCCGATCATGTCGCGCTGCGAACGGGCAAGCGGCCCAACCAGTGCGATGCGCCGGATTGTTACCGGAAGCGGCAGGGTGTTGTTTTCATTTTTGAGCAGGACCATTGACTTGGCGCCTGCTTCCCGTGCGAGTGTCCGGTAGGAAGCGAGAGTCTGTTCGTCGTTCAGTTCTGCAGTACGGCGGTTGTAGCAGAAGGGATCGTCGAAAAGTCCCAATTCGAATTTTTTGATAAGGATGCGTTGCACGGCTTTATCGATGGCCGTTTCACTGACGCGGCCCTCTTTGACGAGTTGTTCCAGATGGCGAATGTATGCTCCTGAGCACATATCCATGTCGCATCCGGCTAACAGTGCTTTTTCGGCGGCCTCCTTTTTGTCATGCACGTAACGATGGGGGACGAGTTGCTCGACCGATCCCCAATCACTGACCACGAATCCCGGGAATCCCCACTGTTCGCGCAGCAGTTCGGTTTGCAGGTAGCGGCTTGCAGCGACGGGTTCCCCATTGAGGTCGTTGAACCCGTGCATGAACGTTGCCACACCCGCATCGACGGCGGTGCGAAACGGTGGTAGGTAGACTTCATGCAGTGTACGCGGCGAAACGTCGGTTTCAGCGTAGTCGCGTCCGGCCAACGCTGCACCGTAGGCTGCGAAGTGCTTGGCGCAGGCCAGCACCGTGCGTTTGTCAGCATAACCGTCGCCCTGAAATCCTTTTACACGGGCTTCGGTTACGCAGCAGCCGTACCAGGTGTCCTCTCCGGCACCCTCCATCACGCGCCCCCAGCGTGCGTCGCGGCTGATGTCCACCATCGGGGCAAAGGTCCAGTGAATACCGTGCGCTGAGGCTTCGGCTGCGGCCGCAGCCGCTGTGCGACGCATCAGGTCGAGATCGAAACTTGCAGCCTCGCCCAACGGAATGGGAAAGATTGTCCGCATGCCGTGTACGACGTCCAGTCCGAAAAGCAACGGAATGCGCAGTCTTGATTTCATTGCCTCTTCCTGGTATTGGCGGGCGCGTTCGGGAGTTACGACATTGAGCATCGATCCTACCCGTCCACGGCGAATCTCTTCGACACGGCCCGGGTTGGGAATCTCAGGGCCGGTCTGTTTCTTGTCGTTGGAATATTGGGTCAATTGGCCGATCTTCTCTTCGAGGGTCATCAGCCGCAATACCGAGTCTGCCTGGCGGCGGAAATCCTGCGCCTGCAGGACTTGTACGACTCCTGCTGTGAGGAGCACGCAGATTAACATGCGGGTTTTCATCCTATTGTGCGTTGTTTTCGATTTGCCGGTAATAGTCGCGCATGACGTACCATGCCTTTTTACGCTCGCCCCGCTCGGAGACGAGACCTTTTCGGTTCCAGCCCTGCTGGTTCGTGGGATGGAAACGGAAAGGCGAACGGAAGTCGAACAGAACCCAGGGACTCACGCCGGCCAGGTTCGGAACATTGCGGAACATCGTGAGGTTGTCGCGGTAGAGTTTTTCCTGATAGGCTTCGCCCCACGAGGCTGCGGTGTCTGCATCGCCCGACTGTCCGCTAAGGGCTTCGCCGCCGAATTCCGAGAAAATCAATGGTTGGTTCGGAGCCACATTCCAGCGGACCTCTGCCGGGTCGTCCGGCCAGGCCATATACCAACCCATGTATTTGTTGACCGCTACGACGTCCAATTCGTCGGCGAAGGGGTCATCCATCACGAACGTTTTGGTCTTATGGTCGTAACGCGGCAGGTCGAAAGCGGCCGTAATGAGGCGTGTGGTGTCGATGTCGCGTACACACTCGATCAGGTGGCGCAGGAACGCGTTGCGCTCCTGCGACGGTGCCGTTTCGTTGGCAACGCCCCAGAAGGTGAGTGCGCAGCGGTTTTTGTCCCGGGTGACCATTTCTCGAATCATCCGGCCGGCCTTTTCGCGTGTGGCGTCGTTGGCAAAGTCGATGCCCTGCCAGACCGGAATTTCCTCCCACAGCAGGAATCCCATGCTTTCGGCCATACGTATCGTATGTTCGTTTTGCGGGTAGTGGGCTAATCGAATCATATTGGCTCCTAATGCTTTGGCTTCGGAGAGCAGCATCGTGGCATCGGCTTCCGAAAAGGCGCGGCCGCGGCGTTGCGGGATCTCTTCGTGAAAAGAGATGCTGCGCAGAAAAAGAGGGTGGTCATTGAGGTAAATTTGCGTACCCTTTACTGCGATGTTGCGGAACCCGATCAGCTCCTCCACCCGATCGGTTTCGGAAATGACTACGACCCGGTAACGCTTCGGGTTGTCGGGTGACCAGCGTGTAAGTTTCTTTACTTTTACCGAACCGGATGCAACGCCTGTAGCATCGGCCTGCAAAGACGCCTTCACTCCCAGTTCCGGAATATCAACCCGGACGGGTTGTCCGGCACATGCTTCTGAAAGCGTCACATCGATGTTGATTTTGTCTGCGCACATTTTGTCCAGCCGGATGAAGTAGTCGCGGATGTAACGGTCGGGAACGCTTACAAGCATCACGTCGCGCGTGATACCGCCGTAATTCCACCAGTCGAACGACAGGGCCGGAATATTTTCTTTCGAACGGCGGTTGCTGACCTCCACGGCCAGGAAGTTGTCGCCTTCTTTCAACAGGTCAGAGACCTCTAACTGGAACGGAGTGAAGCCGCCTTCATGTTCGCCGATCCGTTTGCCGTTGAGGTAGACGCGACAGCGGTAGCTGACGGCGCCGAAATAGAGGAAACGCCGCTTGCCGGGGGTCGGCGCGGCTGTGATGTGGCGGCCGTACCAGAGCGTTCCTTCGTAGAGGTCCAGTTCGGGACGTTGTGAATTCCAATCGCCCGGAACGTCGAGACGCATACCCTTGTCGAAGTCGTATTCGATGAATTGATTTTTACGGATGGGTTTGCGGTTTTCCTGTAGCCGCAGGCGCACTCCCTGATCGTAGGGATCGACGATTGCGTGCCATTTGCCATTGAGCGATTCGCAGTCGCGGCCATAAACATTGGTGAGCAGTTCCTGCGCCGGGGCCTGTGCGGTGCAGAGACCCAGCAGGAGGATTGTAAGTGAGATTTTGAGTCTGTTCATCGGTATGTAGGATTGTTTTTTACCAGTTGTCGGTGCGGAACGGGCGGGCGGGAAGTCCCTCTTTGTTATAAAGCGTGCCGTCGGGATTGTCGGCCCAGTTGTAGCGGACGGCGAGGGGAGCAGGGACACCATCGGCATGGACGATAACCCGGTCACCGTCGATACGAGCCTGTGCCCAAACGAACCGTCGGTTTTCGTCGGCGATCATAAAGCCGCGCAGGTACCCGTATTTGTCGGTCGTCATGAGTCCTGATCCGGTCTCCGTAAAATGCAGGATGACCTCGCCACCGGAGAATTCTGCATCTCGGAAAACGGGCCCCGAGGCTGTTAAGTCGTTGCGGCCGTATGTGCCGCGGAGTGCCACGAGGGCTGTGCGCAGTCCGATATCCTGTTTGTTCCGGGGGTGGAGATTCCCGGCTTCGCCCAGATCGGCCGTAACCACGATGTCTGTGGCGGGCAGAGCGAGCGCAGAGGTCTGCGCCTCGCGGAATGCGGCCCATTGGCTTTTGGGATTGGGCCTGAGGTCCTGTGGATGCCAGTTTGGAAGCTGGATGACGTAGAACGGGAAATCATAACCCCATTTCGTGCGCCAGTCGCGGATCAGGTTGGGGAGCAGGATGCTGTAAGCGGCAGCATTGCCGGTATTGTTCTCTCCCTGATACCAGATTGCACCCCGGACTGCAAAGCCAATGAGCGGATGGATCATGGCGTTGTATGTCAGCGAGGGATAACTGTTGCGTGAGACGTTGGTATAGCCGAAATCGCTGTTGGAGACGGCGACGCGGTAATTCCACTCCCCGGCCAAGGAATATTTGCCGTTACCAGCCTTGAGATAGACGGTTTCCGCCGAGCCGTTGATGCCGCCGTCGGAGGTGTAATCCGTGATGCGGACTGTGATGACGTTTCTGCCGGGCCGGAGAATCCCGGGTTCGATGAAATAGTCCCGCGGCACGTATTTACCGGCAGTGGAACCGACTTTCCGGCCATTTATCCACACGGTATCTTCGTCGCCGATTGTGCCGAGCGAGATTCGGGCCTGCTCTCCGGCGATGCTTTCGGGTAGCGTGATTTCACGGTGCATCCAGACGACACCGTCGATCCGTCCCAGTTCGTTGAGGTTCCAGCTCTGCGGAACCTTGATCGGTTTCCATGCCGTGATGTCCGTGTCGGGGCGGTACCATTCATCGCGCAGCCCGGGATCGTTGGCGACGGCTTTTTCATAGTCGGGACGGATGACTTCGTTCGGAGCGAAATGAATGTCGGGAGATTCCAGCGAGTCGCCGGGACAATAGCGGCGGATGAATTTGCGGGGCAGGGCGTTGTAACCTTCCGAACTGGTCCACGTCTCGATGATCGTACCGCCCCATGAGGTGTTGACGATACCGATCGGGACGTCCGTCTGTCGGTGAATCTCCCGGGCGAAGAAGTAGGCGACTGCTGAAAAATGTCCGGCCGAGGCGGGAGAGCAGACTTCCCAGACGGCGTCGGCGTCATGTTGCGGTTTGTAGCTGAAGACACGTGGCAGGTTGAAAGCCCGGATCGCAGGGTAGTCGGCTTGGGCGATCTCGTTTTTTGCATCGCAGGCGCCGCTGACCTTGAATTCCATGTTGGATTGCCCGCTGCACAGCCAGACGTCGCCGATGAGGATATCACGCCGGACAAGGGTATCGCGTCGTCCTGCGACAGTCAGGGTCCAGGGCCCTCCGGCTTTCATCGGGCGTAACTTCGCGAGCCAAAGTCCGTTGGCATCGGCTTTCGTGTGAATACGCTGACTAGCGAATGTTACGGTGATTTTCTCGTGTGCTCCCGCTTCTCCCCGGATTTCAACGGGATGATCGCGCTGGAGGACCGAGTGGTCCGAAAAGAGCGATGGGAGTCGGAGTTGCGCCGCCGATGTGAGAGGCAGGAGCAACAGGACGAACAGGATGCGCACAATGCACGGCAGTCGGGTTGGAATCGGGGTTTCTGTCATGGACGATGGATTTGGGGTCGAGTTCAAAATTACGTGATAGAAGCCTTTTAGCCAACAATTTTGCGGATAAAATCATCGGGAACGTTTGCAAGAAACGTTTCCAATGACTTTGTTGTTCGGATCGGCTGCTACGAGATAAAAGAAAACACTCAATTTTACACGGAATGTAAAATTGAGTGTTTTCCAACTTTATTGCGGGGATATAGGCTCTCGACTACTGGAAGTTGTGCGTCCGGGCGTTGTTCTGCTTGACCAAATGGTCATTCTTTATCCCGAAATGCCGGCCAGAAACGACCGGGAGATGCCTTATTACATGGAATAGGAGTAGCTTCAGCGCTCTACTATTTTATAGAACAATTCCATGTCGGTGCTCCGGCGGACGTGGTCGGCCAGCAGGTCGTATTGCTGCTCCTTGTAGGCGCGGGCATCGACGGATTCGGTCCGGGGGAGCCGGTCGGCGAAGGGCCGCAGCAGGCGGTCGATGAAAAAGGGATTGTCGGCGATCCCGTGCAGGTAGGTTCCCAGGCAGTTTCCGGCGACGCAGCCGTCGCTGGTTCCGTCGGTGAGATCGGCGAGCGGTTCCGCCGCGTGTCCGGGGAGCGGGGCAGTGCGCCCCATGTGAATCTCATAGGCCGATTCCGTGCGGTCGTCGCCGGGGAGGGTGAATCGGATTTGCCGGGTAACCTTTTCGCCGGTCAGCACGGTCTCGACGGGCAGCAGCCCCAATCCCGGCATCGCCGCGGTGTCGCTTTCGATGTGGTGCGGGTCGCGGATGGTGCGGCCCATCATCTGGTAGCCGCCGCAGATGCCCGCCACGGTGCGTCCCGCTTCGGCCAGCCGGACAATCTTGTCGGCCAGCCCTTTGCGGCGGAGTTCCGCGAGGTCGGGCATCACGCTTTTGGAGCCGGGCAGGAAGACGATGTCGGCCTCGTCGAGCGCGTCGGGCGAATCGGTGTAGTAGAGGCAGACGCCGGGGCGGCGTTCCAGCGTATCGAAATCGGTGAAATTCGAGAGGTGGCTCAGCAGTACGACCGCGATGTTGACCTTTCCGGGTTCGGCCCGGCGATGGCGCCGGTCGAGAGCCACGGAGTCTTCGGCTTCGATATGCACGTCGCACAGGTAGGGGATGACCCCCAGCACAGGGATGCCGCAAAGCGTTTCCAACATCCGGCGGCCCTCGTCGAAAAGGCTGATGTCGCCCCGGAATTTGTTGATGAAGATGCCTTTGACCAGACGCCGCTCCCACTCTTCGAGCAGTTGCATCGTCCCATACACCGAGGCGAATATGCCTCCGCGGTCGATGTCGGCCACCAGAAACACGTCCGCTCCGGCGTGGGCCGCCATCGGCAGGTTCACGAGGTCCGTGTCGCGCAGGTTCAGTTCGCTGATGCTCCCGGCGCCTTCGAGCACGACGGGGTTGCAGCGGGCCGCCAGCCGGTCGTAGGCCGCACAGACCTCGCGCCGCAGAGCTTCCCGTTCGGGCCCGGCGTGGAAAAATTCGGCGGCGGAGCTGTTCCCGACGGCCCGGCCGTTGAGGATCACCTGACAGACCTTGTCGGTGTTGGGTTTCAACAGCAGGGGATTCATGTCCGTGTGGCACTCCACGCCCGCGGCCTCGGCCTGCACGACCTGCGCCCGGCCCATCTCGCCGCCGTCGGCCGTCACGAAGGAGTTCAGGGCCATGTTCTGGGCCTTGAACGGTGCGGGGGCGTACCCGTCCTGCCGGAGAATACGGCAGAAGGCCGCGGCGAGCAGGCTCTTGCCCACGTCGCTGCCCGTTCCGGCGAACATCACCGGGTGCAGTTCGTGTATTGCGCACAGCGTCCGGACGGTCAGCCCGAAAGCGGCTGTGGTTTTGCCCTTGCCGTTTCCGGTGCAAATGTGGAGGTGGCCTTTATTCATGGTACAATATTATTTCTTATTTTTGTCTTTTCAAAACCTCATTGCCTATGAATCCGAAAATCCCGGCCGTTTTCAACTGGAGCGGCGGAAAAGACTCCGCACTGGCCCTGTACCGCGTCCTGCAGGAGGGTGTTTATGAGGTGGTTTCGCTGCTGACGACGGTCAACCGGGGCACCCGCCGTTCCTCGATGCACGGCATTCCGGTCTGGCTGCTGCACCGGCAGGCCGGGAGCATCGGGCTGCCGCTGGAGGTGGTCGAACTCCCCACCAACGGCTCGACGGAGGAGTACGGAACGGCCATGTCCGGGGTCGTCGACCGGTTCAGGGAACTCGGGGTCCGGCACTTTATCTTCGGCGACATCTGTCTCGAAGAGGTGCGCACCTATCGTGAACGCCAGTTGGCTCCCTGCGGCATTACGGTTGTCGAACCGCTGTGGGGGCGTGATACGAAGGCTGTTGCCGAGGAGTTTTTTGCCTCGGGGCTGCGGACCGTCGTCGTGACGACCAATGCCGTGCTGCTCGACGAACGTTTCGTAGGCCGCGAATACGACCGTGACTTTGTGGCGGAACTTCCGGAGGGCGTCGACCCCTGCGGCGAGAACGGCGAGTTCCACACGTTCTGTTATGCGGGCGGGATGTTCCGGATTCCGGTCGAGTTCTCGCTGGGGAAACCCCTGCGCCGCGCCTATTCGGTCAGACTGGAGGACGGAACCGTGCAGAAACACGCCTATTGTTTCGCAAATCTCAATCTGCCGGAAGTTTCCTGAGGTCAGGGCAACCCGTTGTGTCGTTTGAGGTCGGTATGCCGAAAGAGAAAGGCCTATCCGGATAAAAAGAAAAACACACTATCTCTGGAATAGTGTGTTTTTTTGAAGTGTGTAAATTTTCTCTGCGGAGAGAGGAATTGATTTCGCCTCGCTCGTCTTTCCCTGTCTTGCCGGGGCATCCTTGCAAAGGTTACCTGTCGGCAGTTCGCTACGCGGGTTTTGCTTTTTTGTTTTCGGTCCGATTCAAACAAGTTTGCTCCGTCCGTAAAACAAAAAAGGTTGCAAACAAATATTTGCAACCTGCCGACTGGCATCGTTTGCGGAGAGACAGGGTTATGAACCCATACCTCAATATCCTTGAAATTCAATTCTTTATCAATGTGTCAAAGCCTTAGGGGGTTAGTATTGATTCCATAGTGCAATGATAAACAACATCCCGATCTCGATGTTATAGTTATAAGGTTAGTTAAATCAAGAATATCCGGCAAACAGTATAAAAAAAGCATATCCGCAACGGATATGCTAAACAGAAATTCGCACTTTGAATTTCACTAATTTGCTTATGTATAATATTTTAACTATCTTTGTAGTGAGTTCTTGGATTTATTGTATAAGGGTGCAATAGAATGTAAGACTTCCGTTACTAATTCGTTACCCTTTTCTTTTCAATAAAAAATACCGCCCTGATTTACAGAGCGGTATCACAAAAACAGTCATCCTCACAGCCCGTGTCCCTTTTCGTCGTTGCCGCGGGGTGTCAGTTGTAAAGCGGGATGACGCACATCGAATAGACCTCGCCGTGGCCCGTGCCGTCGGTGAGCGTGTGGAGAATCTCCTCGCCGTGCCACACCACGGCGGTCCGCGACGTTCCGAAGAGGGTTCCGGCGCTGAAAACATCGTCGCCGTAAGCGGCGATGGCATAGGGCAGCGAGCCTTCGCCCGAGCCGTCCGAAAGGTCGTAAAGCTCGCGGCCGTTCTTCCAGACGACTCCTTCGTTTTCGAACCCGTCGACGGTGTAACCCGCGGCGTAAAGCGCACTCCCGGAGCGGCAGACCGCGGTGGCCTGGGCCGAAGAGCTGCCGTCGGTCAGCGTGTAGAGCAGGCCGTCGTCCTTCCAGACGACGGCCTGCATGCCGACGTAACCCGCCGTGTAAAGCGTCCGGCCGTCGAGGCAGAGGGCCGTCGCCCCGGCGTCGGTCTGTCCGTCGGTGAGCGTAAAGTGGGCCTTGTCGTTCTTCCAGATCACGGCGAGCTGCTTTTCAAGGCCGCTCTGGAGCGTGCCTGCCGTGTAGACGTCGCTGCCCGAGACCGCCACGGACCGGGCCTGCGACGTGGCGGGGCTCACCGAATAGGCGTATGCCTCCCCGTCGTCCTTCCAGACTTTGGCCGTCAGGGCGCCGCCGGTGTCCTCGCTGCCGGCGGTGTAGATGCTGCCGTCGGCGGCAGTGATCGAATAGAGGTAAGCGCTGCCCGAGGCCGGTGCGACGGTATATTTCAGGGTGCCGTTCACCCAGATTTTCCCGACGATCGCGTCGCCCTGCTGTTCGTAGCCTGCGGTGTAGACCGTGCCGTTGTCCACGAAGACGGAGTAGGCCCAGGCGTCGTTCGTGCCGTCGGTCAGGGCGTAGAGCTCGCTGCCGTTTTTCCAGACCGTCGCCACGGACTTGCCGGACGGGGTTTTGTAGCCCGCGGTGTAGATGTCGTAACCCGAGGGTTTCGGCTGTTTGCCGTTGTCGTCGTTGCTGCACGCTCCCGAGCAGAGGATGGCTGCGAGCAGCGGCAGGAAAAGGTTGTGTAAGAGTTGTTTCATGGCGGTATGCGTTGTTTGCGGTACGGGATTGTTCGGCGCCGGGGCGTTCGGTGCTCCGGCGGCCCGTACCCCGCTCTGAGGGCAAAGTCCGTGCCGTGTGCGGACGTGGTTTTCCGGCGGCGTATGGCGTTGAGGATAAAACGGTTGTCGGTTTGTGTATAAGGTGAATGCTATGCAGTCGTAAAAACCATAAGCAAAAAGAATAACAAATGGTGCAAAAACCTGTAAAATCGCGAAAAAAGATGCCCTTATATATTGTATTTCCGAAAAAATGCGTACCTTTGCAGTCCATTTTGGACAATGGAGATAGATTTTTTAACAATTAAA
>X355_Hoffmanns_Two_toed_Sloth__coassemble_1881_pt1 | contig 52446 bp, 41 predicted proteins | sample X355_Hoffmanns_Two_toed_Sloth__metabat2_high_PE_009 | metagenome-assembled genome bin X355_Hoffmanns_Two_toed_Sloth | reverse complement strand
CTCTGATAATAAAGGATGCCTAATAATTTTAGGCATCCTTGTTTTACCCCCCCCCGCCAATAACCGGGGGCTTTCCGACGCCTAGAGTCTTTTATCTCTGTAAAATAAGGTAAACAAATATTTTTTTATGATATGCAAACCGTAATGCGGATTATTGTGCCATGCTGAATTTACCGGCGATCTTATCCGTCAGTGCATCCATATCCCGACCGATTTTGTCGTTAGTGATTTTAGCGTAAACTTGTGTCGTGGTGAAAGGAGTCGCCTGATCATCTTTTTATTTTATTGATTATCCCTTTAACTTGCTCGCATAATGCTCCGGGTGCGCTTATCACCCGGGCAATGACTTTATTTTTGTCGGTTGTTTGTGCGATTTCGGCTTTCAAAGCATTTACCTGTTCCCTATTGACACCAGACTTTTCAAGCGTAGAGATAATATCGTTTATTTCTGCTGAGGTCAAACGATCTACCTTTTGCTTAAACCTTTCATTGAGTTCTGCCTTGACCTTGTCGGCTTCCGCTCTCACTTTTGTAATGTCTGCCATAATTCTATAATTTATTAAGTTGGTTATCAATCTTATTAAGAGTTGTTCGTGCCGTGTTTAAGATAGAATCCGCTTTCTGAAAATACGTATTTACTTGTACTTCCAATTTATCCGAATCTACAAATTTAGAAAATAGCTGCTTGCGCTTTTCTTGAACCTCATTTGCACTACTAACATTTTCCGTTATTACATAATTCATTTCTCTAGCTACGGAGTAATAATCTTTGACTATTCTCAGTAATTGTTCCCTTGATGTTTTCAATGGCTGCAACAATTTCTCTCGTTGTTCATTGTAATCTGTTTGAATCAAATTTGTCAACGCCTTCAATGATTCTATCCGCTTGGGGAGTTCTTCGGTTATAGTCTCATCCCAGAATTCTATAGTTCCTGGCATTTGGAAAAGATCATTCAAATAGTCCTGATACCATTCCTCATTTAAAAATACGATAGCAGATTGCTCCTTTTCATCATAGTAAGCATTAATTGTTGAAATGTGGCTCTGCTCCAAAGTATTGATTTGTTGTCCCAGCAATGTCGACATTTCCACGGTTGCTTTAGGAATAGAAGCGCATGATGATAGTTGGGCTACCATCATTCCAAGCAATAGTTTGCAAATTGTTTTCATATGTAGTAGTTTTTTGATATTGCAAAGATAGCTAACGAATGTGTCAATTTTTGACACAGTAATGACAGATTGAAAATGTTCGAATTATAGAGAAAACAATAATAACCCCATGAAATATTGTTTCATTGGGTTATTATTGTTTTCTCAAAATGTTATATTTTATGATTTTTTATCTCGAATTAATTTCATCACTTTATCTTTTAAACGTTTGGGTAGTTTTTCATTTTTAATTCTTAAATCAGATACAAGATCAAGATATAGTTTTTCTTCGTCACTCCCCTTTTTTGTTCTGTATTTATAATAATCTAATAATTTTAATAGTAAATAATCTTGAACTGAATTACGTTTAACAGATTTGATTAGGTATCGAATATCTTTTTCATAGTCATTACCATTATTATCCCAATACATGGCAATTGAGACAAATTTTTCAACATCAGAAACTTTTGTAGCCTTATCAATCTCAATTTTTTTCTTGAAAATTGAATTTAATTTATTAGTTCCGAGTTCTATATTTATAGAGTATTGTAAAATGAAAGGCATAAATCTAAAAAAGGCTTCGATATTTTTGACATCATTATAATATGCCGGAAGATTACCATTATGAGTATTGGCATATTGTGCCAGACTATTTTTTGCGACAACAGTCCATATTAGGGCATTCTTAATAATACCATTGTATACATTTTGTTTTAAGGTAATATCCTCAACTCCCTCGGAATTGCGTAATATATTACACATCATTATGATTAACTGATCTGGACTGATATTTTTAAACTTTGAAATATCATCTGATATTTGACTTAATCGCTCATCGCAATAGTTATTAAGTTTTTGGTCTATTTTTTCTTGTGAAGGCTTATTGGTTCTGATTTCATTAACATTTACGGCTGCTGCTTTGGGAATATAAGTCGGCTTATTTTCGACAATTTTAGTGAAACATTCGTCAATATCTATTTCATCATATATTGGCTCTGCCGATTTGAAAAAATCTACAAAACGAGAGTGTAGTAAACGTAATGTATCACTATCATTTCGCTTTAATCCAGTATAGTAATCAATGGCTCTATGATGCTTATAAAACTGATCTTCAGACAAAATGTGATTTTTAAAATCAATATCGTCAATCATTCGCTTTGCAAGAAAAAAGTGGAAAAAGCAAGAGTGTGCAAATTTAATATTGTTCCCTGTTCTTGTAAATATCTTTTGTGTTACAAAATAATCCCCTAATTTATCTGCTTTATATGTTGTGAATCCAACAATTTGCAAATAATTTTCTATGCATTGCATATAATTACTATAAGTCAATTCATAGGTACCACTCTCTGACATATTCTTAGCTATTCGTGCTAATAGCATACTTTTATTCTGATAATCAAAGGTATTCCTATATATATTTTCCTTCTGTAACTTTTCTAATATAATCTCAATATATATGTCTAATAAAACAGCTTGATTTACAGGTTCTCGATCTGCATTTTCAGTACTCCATAAATATAAAGAAACAGACATTGCAGTACAAGGTAATGAGTATGAGCAGAAATTTGAAACCATTCGTTCCAATTTAGAATTTCTTTGTATAAACTCATCTTGCGGAGACCATTTCATCATAAGCTCTTTCACTTGAACAGCTTTAAGATGTTCAATATAGTACCATTCAAAAGCAATTTGATTATCACTATTTATAAAAGTTAAAGGCAACGATCCTATTAAATCATGTTCTACCGATGCTATTATTTTCACATTATAGTCTTGAACAAATTTATATAAACGTTGCGTTTTGTAGGCATTTTCAGGAATTGGATTATAATTGTCAATTAATAGGACAAAATTTTGTGTTGCTAAAAGTTCCTTTATTTGCGAAGAACTACAATCAATGAACTCTTTAATTATAGTGTCAATATTTTTATTCCCCATTTCCTCAAAATCAATATAGACAGGAATGAGATCATATTGAATGTAATGTTCAACATATTCTATTAGTAGACGATACAATAAAACGGTTTTTCCACTTTCATGCGAACCAAAAAACGCTTGGTGAGATTTGTTTTTAAGAATATAATTAAAATCGATTATGATTGGCTCAGCAGCAGATACGCCATGCTTTTTTATAGGAGGCATTACAAATGCATCCTTAAGTGATTGAATAATGTTCGCTTTTTGTGGAATAATATAACCATCCATTATTGGATAATAATGCTCTTTAATGTATTTTAGAGCATTCTCGGTAATATCTTGTAGATTAGATGAATTTGGATTAGGTATTGTAAAATGACATTTACCTCCTTCAACTATACCGGAATTTAAAATATAACTTCTATCTGCAAAACTATATATGTAATATGAACAATCTATTGATTTTGATTCAGGATTGTATTCAATTATTGAAACACCATTTGCAAAAGCTCCATAATATCCATCTCGAATGTCGCTTGTACAAGAAGGTGCTATATTGGTAAAAAGAGTACCATATAATTTTGTCTCAAAAGTTGTATTCCCATCATGTACATGACCGACTAAAGACAAATTAAAATCATTATAATACAATTTGCCTATCGTACCCTTCTCAAGTTTCAGCCAATCCAATGGATGGTGCATAAGGGCTATTTTTATTCGACAATCTTTAAGGTTTGATAGGCATACATTATATTGAGGTTCACCGAGTACTAATCCTTCTTCATAATCATTATCATCATACGCATTCCATGCAGAGTTTAAGCCTGCAAAACCAATCTCATCTCCATCAACATTATATCTAAAAGTTGTGCTAAGAAAAGAGCAATTTATATTAGGGCAATCATGGTATAGTTCGGATTCAAATTTTTTGTATTTTACTATCCGCTGAGCGCCTTGTTTGTCTGGATTTTCTAATAGCGATTTAGTATATTGGTTAATGTACGAAAGTCCTTTTGTTTTAAATTCAACCCTTAATCCTGCATTTTCAAAAGGTTTATCTGCATTGCGTTCAATATCATGATTTCCGGGAATAATTATAAAGTGGTCTTTCGGAAGATGAGTATGATTAAGTATTGATTCAATAACTTGCTCTTTAAAAATATTGAAGGCCGTTGTGATATCTGAATAATCAGCACCTCCTTTATCGACCAAATCTCCTGTACATACAACAAAAGTATTCTCTGATGCCCCCTTTTCTTTGTTGAGAAGAGTAGATAATGCATCTAAAATATAACTATTCCAATCTGCTATACTTTGCTTATTTAGATGAAAATCGGACAAATGGATTATTTTAATCATGTGGCGTTTAGGTTTTTAACAAAAATACGAATCTTTTCATAAAAATGTTACTATTGTCTGAACTTTTATTATTCTACCATCAGATACATTTAAATAAAAAAACTTTGGATGCCATCTCAATTTTAGATTCTAGAATCAAACAGAAAATCCCTGCCATAAAGTTATATTCCTCGTTCTTACATACTGTGTAGTTGGATGTTTTTGGATTGTTTCATCTGCGTCCGAGGTTTTACATTCGGCTTCACCTCTTGCGACCGTTACACGAATAATACGCACTCTGTTAGAATATCTTTCTGTCAGGATTTGATTCCATCACAAACAGGGAGCGGTAAACCGTTCCATCTTGTTTTTGGAATGTCTTGACCTTACCTTACTCAACCACAATCCTAATTTCAGCCCCGCAGGGCGAGCACCTTTGTCGGACAAACGCCAGTTTGTCGGACAAAGGTACAGCTCGCTACCGTCTCCGCGACGGAAAATACACATCCAGAACAACTTATGATTTAGCAGATCCAACGGACTGCATAATTAATGCCCATACCATAGATTATTGCAGGGCGTATTAGCCCACACAAACCGCTGCGACGGTCTGGAGCGGTCTGGAACGGCCACGATAACCATATCGGTCAAAAGGCTGTTATCTTGCGGGGGCAGGTGATTTCAGTGTGTGATTGATTTCAGTATTAGATTGATTTCAGTCATAGCGTGAAATCAGCATACGATTGAAATCAGTCATAGATAGATTTCATTCGATAAAAATTCATGTATTACCAAACTTAAATGTTATGGGAATTTTATGTATCGATGAGCGCGTATGGAAGGCTCTTACGGAACGGTTGAAAACTTTGAACATGGAATCGCAGCAGCTTCGGAAACGGTTTGATTCCGGCTCTCCCGACCCCTGACTGGACGGACAAGAGGTCTGCCAGGCATTACGGGTTACCAAACGCACCCTGCAAAGCTACCGGGACAAGGGGGTATTGGCCTGTTCCACCGTTGGCGGTAAGTACTATTACCGGGAAAAGGACGTGACTGAGTTTTTGCAGGCACGAACAGCTAAAAAGGAGGTGTAAGATGGTATCTGATTATTTAACAATGGAGAGTCAAGAGGTCAAAGCATTGTTCGCTTCTATCGACCATGCCGTCGAAACTTTGCAACTGGCGGACAAGAATTATCGGCCAGAAATCGGCTCGGAACACTACCTGGCAGGCGATGAAGTCTGCGATCTGCTGCACATCTCCTCCCGGACGCTTCAAACACTGCGCGACAGGCGACAAATACCGTTTATTGCGGTCAGCGACCGTAATATTCTTTATCCGGAAACGGGCATCTGGGAAATGTTGATGGAAAATTACAAACCTATCGAAGACCATTTTTAGCGGTATTAATGCAAGCAAAGGCGGGGCGTGTTAGGGATCCTCCAAATCCCGTGCGCCCCGCCTTTCGTCTTGTGAGTATCGTCCTATCGAGCCATCTTGAATCTATCGCCTATCTTTTCCGCCAGTGCGTCCATATCCCGGCCTATCTTGTCATTGGTAATTTTGGCATAAATCTGGGTCGTGGTAATATGTTTGTGTCCCAGCATTTTCGATACGGTTTCCAACGGTACGCCCTGCGTCAGCGTGACTGTCGTGGCAAACGTATGGCGGGCTACGTGTATGGTGGGATTGAACGATAATCCGGCGTGCCGGGCAACATGTCGCAACGACATATTCATCGAATCACGGTCTTTGACCGGGAAAATAATACCGCCGGGAAGGCTCAAGCAACTATATCGGACTATAAGTTCATTGGCGACAGGCAGTAACTTCACCCGGAATTGTGTGCCCGTCTTGGCCCGGTGGTCGATAATCCAACTTTCATTGTTGTCATCCGTATAAATATCCGCCGTCGTCAGTTTCTTCACATCGGCATAACTCAAACCCGTGAACGCACAGAATACGAATATATCCCGTACAACCCTTGTTTTACAATTAGGCAAAATGGCATTTATGACGGCTTGCAATTCCTTTTCCGATAAAAAGCGTCGGTCACGATATTGCGGGATGACCCGGAATCCGCGGAATGGGTCGATCGGAATCCAGCCGTTCTTAAAGGCGGTATAAGTCATCAGCCGAAGTTTCTTAACGGCATTGGGAATCGTGCCGGGCAACATACTCCGTACCGTCGAAAGGTATATTACATATTTCTCGATAAATTCCCGTTTCAATTCTTTGAACGGAATATCCGTTACCCCGTATTCGTATTGAAGAAAACCGGCAAGACGATTACGCTGTCTTGTATAGGCTTCGAGCGTAGAGGCTGCCCGGTCTTTGCCAACACGTTTTTGCCGGAAATCCTGTAAATACTCATCGAAAGTCTGCATCAGCAAGTGGTATTCATCCCCGAAACCTTGCCATGCGTTTTTCACTTTTTCCGCCGTGACATACGAATCCCGGTCGCAGATATGCTGATACTGTTTACCGATGTTCGTCTTAATGTTTTCCAGCTTTTCGTTGATACGTTGTGCTACAATGCTTTTCCCGGCTGCTTTATTGGCTTTCGTATCCCATAATTTCGGGGAAACAGACAATTTGCAACTGAATTGCGAAATCGTCCCATTGATGGTGATACGTCCCATAACTGGAACCTTGCCGTTTTTCTCGTTTTGCCTTTTCAGATAGAAAAGGATTTTGAATGTGCTTCTTGCCATAACTCTAAAATTGTTTGTTCGTAATACGTGAATTAGAGTTATTTAGTGCCGGATAATTTAACGCAACATACTGAAAAATAAACAATTAATAAAACAAGTCCGGAAAAAGTCGCGGTAACGATTTGGTAACGCAACTCTTTCCGAACTTTGCCTTTCGATGCGGAATTACCGCATTTAAACCTCTGGATACAAAATGCTAAATATCTATTAATGTGATATTTGCATTATATTACCCTTTGCCTGTTTTGCAAACGGCTGTCCCATCGGGGACCGCCGCTTCGTTTTATTGCTCCGGTTCGGCGACAAGCTCCGCGGCCCGCGCCAGCGCAGCCCGGATGTCAGGGCAGACATTGCTGCTCCCCAGCAGGTCGCAGAGACCCGAACGTTCGAGCGCCGCGCGGACATCGTCGTTGACGCCCGAGAGCACCACCGTAATTTTGCTCCGGTGCGACATCTCGCAGAGCGTCGTGAGGTTGTGGATGCCCGTGGAGTCGATGAACGGGACCTTGCGCATGCGGATAATCCGCACCCGGGGCCGGTCGCCGATCTGGGCCATCAGCTCCTCGAAACGCGTGGCGATGCCGAAGAAATAGGGTCCGTTGATCTCGTAGACCTCCACCCCTTTGGGCACGGCGAGGGGCTCCTCATGCAAAGTCACGTCGAGACCCGCCGAAGGGTCGATTTCGTCGCGGATCACGGAAATCTCGGTGGTCTCCATCACGCGCTTCATAAAGAGCACGCAGGCGATCAGCAGCCCGACCTCGATGGCGACCGTCAGGTCAAAGACCACCGTCAAGAAGAAGGTCACGAGCAGCACCGCGACATCCGACCGGGGATTGCGCAGCAGCGCCCGGAAGGTCCGCCAGCCACTCATGTTATAGGCCACGACGGCCAGCACGCCCGCCAGGCAGGCCATCGGAATATACTGCGCCAGGGGCATGAACAGCACGAGGATGAGCAGCAGCACCACGGCATGAACGATGCCCGCGACGGGTGTGCGGCCGCCGTTGTTGATGTTGGTCATCGTGCGGGCGATGGCACCCGTGGCCGGGATGCCGCCGAAGAGCGGCGTCAGCAGGTTGGCGGCGCCCTGGGCGATGAGTTCGGTGTTCGAATCGTGGCGGTCGTCGATCACGCCGTCGGCCACCGTCGCCGACAGCAGCGACTCGATGGCCCCCAGGATGGCGATGGTGACGGCCACGGGGAAGAGGCTGCGGATTGCCTCCCAGTCGATGGCCGGGAGGGATGCGGCGGGCAGTTCGGCGCTGATGGTGAAGCGGTCGCCGATGGTGTCGATGCCCTCGATCCCGGCATAGGTGCGCAGGAGCCACACCCCGACGGTCATGGCGACGATGGCCACGAGCGAACCCGGAATGCGGCGCATGACGCGCGGCGTAAGGGCGATCAGCAGGATGCTCGCGGCGCTCACCAGCACCTCCCAGCCGTTCACCGAGCCGAAATGGCGGAAATAGAGCATCCATTTCCCGGCGAAATCGCCCGGAACGGCCTCGCCTCCGAACTCCAGTCCCAGGAGATCGGCGACCTGCGTGGTGAAAATCGTCACGGCGATGCCGCTCGTGAAGCCCACAATGATGGGATAGGGAATGAACTTGATGACCGTGCCCAGCCGGCAAAATCCCATGACGAGCAGCAGCAGGCCGGCCATGAGCGTGGCGACGAGCAGTCCCGCCTCGCCGTATTGTTGGACGATGCCGTAGACGATGACGATGAAGGCGCCCGTGGGGCCTCCGATCTGCACGCGGCTGCCGCCCAGCAGCGAGACGACGAATCCGGCGATGACGGCCGTGATGATGCCCTTCTCGGGCGAGACGCCCGAGGCGATGCCGAAAGCGATGGCCAGCGGCAGGGCCACGATGCCGACGATGACGCCGGCCATCAGGTCGCGCAGGAAATCCGCGCGGGAGTAACTCTTCAGCGTGTCGAAGAGCTTGGGTCTGAATGACATGAGTTTCATCTGCAACGGGTAATTTTCAATGAAGCCGCAAAATTAAGCAAAAAAGACGACAAAACAATACACAATGCACGATGCAGCATGCACAATGCACATTTATAACGTTGCAGAGAGCAGATTTCGGCATCTGCAAACGAAATAATTATGAATTATGAATTTAATCGCTATCTTTGCACCCGATATTTCAAAGGGGTGCCTTACTGTCAGGCTGAGATTATACCCATTGAACCGGAGACGGGTAATGCCGAGACCGGGACGAAGCGTAATCAACAACTCATACCCCTTTTCAGTCTATTAACTCAAAAAGTTTAACGATGAAAAGGATTTTCTTGATTCTTGCGGCTGCCGCGCTCTGCCCGGCCGCACAACTGCGGGCCGAAGCTCCCGCCGAACGCGGCGAACGAACGAACGCGGCGCCGAACGCCGGAGACTCCGTGCGGATGTACCGTTTGCAGGAGGTCGAGGTGACCGCCACACGCGCCACACGCAACACCCCCGTGGCCTACTCGGACATCCGGCGCGAAGCCATCGCCCGCAACAGCTACGGATTGGACATTCCCTCGCTCATCGCCTTCACGCCCTCGGCCGTGGCGACGAACGAGACCGGCATCGGCATCGGCGGAACGGCCATCCGCCTGCGCGGAACCGACCCCACGCGCATCAACGTCACCATCAACGGCGTCCCGATGAACAATCCCGACTCGCACGCGATGTACTGGTACGACACCCCCGACCTGATTTCGTCGGTGGGCACGGTACAGGTGCAGCGCGGCGCAGGCATCTCGACCAACGGCACGGGAGCCTTCGGCGGCGCCATCAACATGACTACCGACGCCCTGCAGACCGAATTCGGAGGCGACGCATCGCTCTCCTACGGTTCGTACAACACCCAGAAACAGGCCGTGCACCTCTCGTCGGGCCTCCTGGGCGGCCACTGGACCCTCGATGCGCGGTTGTCGCACATCGGATCGGACGGATACATCGACCGTGGGGCCACGGACCTCAAGTCGTATATGTTCCAGGCGGGCTACTACAACGGCAATACGATGCTCAAATTCCTCTCGTTCGGCGGCAAGGCCAAGACCGGCCTCACCTACACCGGCGTGACCCGGGAAGATATGCGCCTCAACGGCCGGCGGTTTCACACCGAGGGCATGTACTACACCTCGGACGGCCCCCACTCCTATTATTATACGGAGGACGGCAAAACAGAGCGTGCGACCGTCGGTTACTACGACGACCAGACGGACAACTACCTGCAGATCAACAACCAGCTGGTGCTCTCGCACCGTTTCAACGAGCGGTGGACGCTCAACGCCACGGGGTTCTACACCTACGGCTACGGCTACTACAAGCAGTATAAGGACGATGCCAAGCTGAAGCAGTATCTCACCCTTCCGGCCGAACTGGCCGACACGAAGGCCGACCTGATCCGCGAAAAGATCATGCGCAACCACCTCGCCGGCCTGAACGCCTCGGCAGGCTACTCGGTGCGGGACCTCGACCTCGTGTTCGGAGGCTCGTACAGCTATTACACCTGCCCCCACTGGGGCACGCTCGACTGGGTGGACGGCGTGGACCGGTCGGCGCTCGGGGGCCGCTGGTACGACAACGACGCCACGAAGCAGGACGCCAACCTGTTCGCCCGCGCCAACTGGCAGATTATAGACGGACTGCGCCTGTTCGCCGACCTCCAGTACCGCTATGTCAACTACAAGTCCGACGGCGTGAACGACAACTACGTCTCCGCAGAGGTCGGCATGCAGCCCATCGACGTGGACAAACAGTACCATTTCTTCAATCCCCGCGCGGGCGTGAGCTACACGCTCGCCGAGCGCAACAATTTCTATTTCTCATTCGCCGTGGCCCAGAAGGAACCCACGCGCAGCGATTTCACCGACCGTTACATGTTCGCCGAGGCCAACACCTACCCTTCGTCGGAAAAGCTCTACGATTACGAATTGGGCTACCAATACACGGCGCCGCGCCTCTCGCTGGGCGTGAACCTCTATTACATGAAATACAAGGACCAGCTCGTGCCCACGGGACGCATCAACGACGGCTACGACGCACTGAACGACAACGTGGCGGACAGCTACCGCCGGGGCGTGGAGCTTTCGGCGGCGTGGCGTGCGACGGGGTGGTTCACCGTGGGAGCCAACGCTACCTTCTCGCAGAACCGCATCGAAAATTATGTGCACCGGGTGGTCGACTACGGGCAGACGGGCAACGTGGCCGGCGAATACGGTTATCACACCGTCGAGATGGGCACCACACGCCTCTCCTACTCGCCCAAAACCATCGCCGGGCTGCTGCTGGATTTCCACCACAAGGGTTTCGAGGCCGTGTTCCACACGCAGTATGTCTCGAAGCAGTATTTCACCAACTACGAGAACCCCAACATGGCGCTCGACGCCTACTGCGTGACCAACCTCAACCTCGCCTACACGTTCCGCACCCGCGCAGCCCGCAGCGTGCGCGTGGGACTGCTGGTCAACAACCTCTTCGACACCGAGTACGAGGGCAACGGCTACGGCTGGTCGGAAGCCTACGAAGGCACGCAGACCGACCACGCCTACTATTTCCCGCAGGCGCCGCTGAACGTGCTGGCGAACGTCACGGTGCGCTTTTAAACGATGGACGTAAAACTTATCCTGCAGATTGCCGGGGTCCTGCTGGGCCTGCTGTATCTCTGGCTCGAATACCGCGCCGACATCCGGTTGTGGATCGTGGGACTCGTCATGCCGCTGGTCCACGGCGCACTCTATTTCAAGGCAGGGCTGTATGCCGACTGTTCGATGCAGGTCTACTATGTGCTGGCGGGGCTGTACGGCTGGGCGGTATGGCAGGGCGCACGGCGCAGGGCCGCCCGGAGCGACACGCCCGAAGCCCCGAAAAAGGCGTCCGCGGCCATCGTGCACACGCCCCTGCGGCAGGTTCCGGCGCTCGTCGGGGTCTACCTCGCGGCTCACGCGGTCCTCTACCTGCTGCTCGTGCGCTTCACCAACAGCACCGTGCCCTTCTGGGACGCCGGGACCACGGCCGCGAGCATCGTGGCGATGTGGATGCTCTCGCGCAAGCAGGTCGAGCAATGGCTCGTATGGCTGGCCGTGGACATGGTGACCGTGGGATTGTATTTCTACAAGGGGATTCCGCTCACCGCAGGGTTATACGCCCTCTACTCCCTACTCGCCGTCGCAGGATACCTCCGCTGGAAACGGCAAGCGGCTCGTTGAATAAGAAAATCCCCGGCCTTTCGGTCGGGGATTTTTTATTCCGGTAATCCGTGTTCGTCGATGTAGCGGAGTATCTCCTCGCGGCGTGCGCGTGGCGTGACGTTCTGCCGCAGGACCAGCAGGTAGGAGTTGCGAATCTGTTCGCGGATGAAGGCATCGGGCAGGTCGCCGTCGGTGCGGATGCCGTTCCAGTGTACCTTGTTGAAATGAAACGCCGGACCGACCTCCTCATACTGCTCGCGCAGCGCGATCGCCTCGTCGGGGTCGCATTTCACGGCCACCCATTCGAACGCCTCCATATCAGCGCAGGCGTACATCCGCCCGCCGATTTTGTACACCAGCGTGGTCTCGTCGAAAGGTGTCGTCTCCTCGGTCAGGGGCAGCGACAGGCAGTAGTCGCGGAAACTCAGCACATCCATAACAAGCTATTTTGTGCGAATATAGCATTTTTTTGGCACACGGATTGCGTTCCCCTGAAAGTAAAACCAAAATCAAGGCAAAAAATGAAAAAAATTCTCCTTTGTGTCCCCCTGCTGGCGCTGTTCGCCGCGGGTCTGATCGGCTGCTCGCAGCAACGCCAATGGAATCACGAACAGCGCAAAGCCATGCGCGAAGCGCTGCGCAGCTACCGCCAGATGGTTTACCTCGACGACCTGAACGATGCCGAATTCGTTTTGTTCACCGACGATGTGGCCGGCCAGCTCGAAAACAGCTATCCCGTCTATGTGGAATTTGTCGAGATGCAGGGCGTGGACGACACGGTCGACATGGTCGTCGTATCGACCATCGTCGACGAACTCGACGCCGACGCCCACAACATGCGCCACATCTATCCGTACAGCACCCTCGTTGCGCAGGGCGTGCTTCCGGCGGGTCTGGACCACTCCCAGCAGAAGGCTTTCTACACGTGTTTCGCCGGGAAGGTCAATGCGACCTACGCCACGATGGACCAGTTCTTCAACGCCATTCTGGCCGACACGACCGACCTGTCGCAGATCCGCCAGCTGGAGAGCCAGTGCGCCAACGACCTTTTCAGCTGGGTTGTGACCGAGATTGACATCACCGAGAGCGTCCCTGCGTCCCCGGCAGCGCCCGTCCAAAAGAAATAATCCGGCCCCGGTCCGATTCGACGGCGCGTCTCCATCCGGGGCGCGTCGTTTTTTTCGCAGCCACCGTCCGGGAGCGCCTGCGAGGCCCGGAAACCGGATGGCAGACCGTCGCGCCTAAAGCCCGCGTCTTACGCAAGTGTGTGCGCACACACTTGCGATTTTGAAAAATTATGCTTAGATTTGCGGTAGAAAAACCCAAACCGTTCCGCAAAGCATGGCAGACAACGAACATACGACGGTCCGCATCGTCGACATCGCCCGCATGGCGGGTGTTTCGGTGGCCACCGTCGACCGCGTTATCCACAACCGCGGCAAGGTCTCGGAGGAGAACCTCGCACGCATCAACGAGGTGCTGCACGAGGTGAACTACCGCCCCAACCTGATCGCCCGTTCGCTGGCCTCGGGCCGCCAGTACACGCTCGCGGTGGTCATGCCGCGCTTCGCGCAGGGCGAATACTGGGCCGATTTCGATGCCGGGATCGTCCGCGCGGAGGCCGAAGCCCGGCGTTACAACGTCGCGGTCCGCAAGTTTTTCTTCGACCAGTACGACCGTTCGTCGTTCGAAAAACTACTTGCGACGCTGCGCGGCGAGACGTTCGACGGCGCGGTGCTCGCCACGCTCTTCGCGGAGATGGTGTCCCCGTTCACCCGCGAGCTCGACGAACGGGGCGTGCCCTATGTTTTCGTGGATTCGAACCTCCCGGGTTGCAACCAGCTGGCCTATTTCGGCACGTCGTCGTTCGACGCCGGAGCGGTCGCCGCACGGCTGCTGTACGACCGCCTCGACCCGGGTTCCGACATCGTCGTGGGGCGTATCATCCACCGCGGGGATGCGGGTTCGAACCAGTGCCGGAGCCGCGAGGAGGGATTTCGCAGCTACCTGCAGCAACAGGGCTTCCGGGGAAAACTGCACTACGCCGCGCTGCGGCTCGACGACGAAGCCTACAACCGCGAGGTGCTCGACGACCTGCTGCTGAAACACAGCGCTATTGCCGGAGCCGTGACCTTCAATTCGACGTGCTACATCCTGGCGGGCTACCTCGCGGCGCGTCGGCGCACGGACGTGCGGCTGGTTGGTTACGATGTCATCCGCCGCAACGGGCAGATGCTCGACGAAGGCGTCGTGACGGCATTGGTTGCGCAGCGTCCCGAGGCGCAGGGCTACCGCGGGGTGATGGCGTTGTGCGAATGGCTTGTCGAGGGGCGTCGTCCCGACACGGCAGAGAACAATATGCCGATCGACATCCTGCTGAAAGAGAATATCCGATACTATAAAAACAATCTTATCTGAAAACCATGAAAAATCTGTTTGACATCCATGACCGCGTCGTCGTCGTGACGGGCGGCGCCGGCATCCTGGGCCGCTCGATCTGCGAATACCTTGCCGCACAGGGAGCGAAAGTCGTCGTTCTCGACCGCGACGAGCAGTCGGGCGAAGCGCTTGCGGCTTCGATCCGCGAGCAGGGCGGCGATGCGCTGTTCCTCGTGACCGACGTGCTGAACCGCGAGGTGCTGACGGCCAACCGCGAGGCTATCCTTGCGAAATACGGGCGTATCGACGTTCTCCTGAACGCCGCCGGCGGCAACATGGGCGGCGCGACGATCCCGCCCGAGAAATCGTTCCTCGACCTGGAGATCGACGCCTTCAAGAAGGTCGTGGACCTCAACCTCTTCGGCACGGTGCTCCCGACGACGGTCCTGGGCGAGGCCATGACGGCCCGCAAAAAGGGTGTAATCGTCAATTTCTGCTCCGAATCGGCGCTGCGACCGCTGACCCGCGTGGTGGGCTACGGGGCCGCGAAGGCCGCCATCGGCAACTACACGAAATACATGGCCGCGGAGTTGGCCACGAAATTCAGCCCCGAAATGCGTGTGAACGCCATCGTCCCGGGCTTCTTGCTGACGAACCAGAACCGCACGCTGCTCACCAACCCCGACGGTTCGTACACCGACCGTGCGCGGTCGATCATCGCCCACACCCCGGCGGGCCGCTTCGCCGAGCCCGAGGAGCTGCTGGGTACGATCCACTACCTGATCAGCGACGCTTCGTCGTTCGTGACGGGCGCCCTGGCAGTCGTCGACGGCGGTTTCGACGCTTTCTCGATATAGCCCGCCGGTGTAAGACACCGGTCTTAGGGTGCGAAAGGACGGACGATACGCTAATTATCCCGTTCCGCGCCCACAATGAAAAATAAAAAAACGTAAAAACAATACGCCATGTATCTATGCAAACAATCCTGGCGGTGGTACGGTCCCAACGACCCCGTATCGCTGGCAGACATTCGCCAGGCCGGCGCCACGGACATCGTGACCGCCCTGCACCACATCCCCAACGGCGAGGTATGGACCGTCGAGGAGATCCAAAAACGCCAGCAGACGGTTGCCGACGCGGGCCTCGTGTGGTCGGTCGTCGAGAGCGTTCCCGTGCACGAACACATCAAGACCCGCACGGGCGATTTCCAGCGCTACATCGAGAACTACAAGCAGTCGGTCCGCAACCTCGCGGCATGCGGCGTCAAGGTCATCACCTACAACTTCATGCCCGTGCTGGACTGGACGCGCACGAACCTTGCCTATGAGCTTCCCGACGGCTCGCGGGCCCTGCGTTTCGAACGCGCGGCGTTCCTGGCCTTCGACCTCCACATCCTCAAGCGCCCCGGCGCCGAGAAGGACTACACCGAGGCCGAGCGAGCCATGGCCAAAGCCCGTTTCGAGCGGATGGACGCCGCAGAGATCGAGCTCATCACCCGCAACATGATCGCGGGTCTGCCCGGCTCGGAGGAGAGCTTCACGCTGGAGCAGTTCCAGCAGGAGCTGGACCGCTACAAGGGTGTCGATGCGGAGACCCTCCGCGGCAACCTGATTGCGTTCCTCAAAGAGGTGGCCCCCGTCGCCGACGAGGTTGGCGCCGTGCTGGCCATCCATCCCGACGATCCCCCCTACCCGATTCTCGGACTGCCGCGCATCCTCTCCACGGAGGCCGATTTCGAGAAATTGGTTGAAGCGGTTCCCAACGCATCGAACGGTTTGTGCCTCTGCACGGGTTCGTTCGGCGTGTCGGCGCAGAACGACCTGCCGGGGATGATGCTCCGTCAGGGCGACCGGGTTAATTTCGTGCACCTGCGCTCGACGCAGCGCGACGCCGAGGGCAATTTCTACGAGGCCAACCACCTGGAGGGCGACGTGCCGATGTACGACGTGATGAAATCGCTGCTGGAGATTCAGCAGCGGCGCAGGATTTCGATCCCGATGCGCCCCGACCACGGGCACCAGATGATCGACGACCTGAAGAAAAAGACCAATCCGGGTTACTCGTGCCTGGGCCGCCTGCGCGGACTGGCCGAACTGCGCGGTCTGGAGCTGGGCATCGCCCGGTCGCTCTACGCCGATAAGTAATTCGACGCGTCTGCGAAAAACGGGGACCTGACAGATGTCGGGTCCCCGTTTCTTATCCGGTCACGGCCGTTATCCGGCTATACAGGAGGCTTTCTCGAAGAAATCGCGCCCCACGACGATCCGGACGGCCTGATGAAGCACCGAGAACTCGAGGGGCGTGTGCCCCAGCGGTTCGCCGTCGATTTCGACCGACACCTCGGGCGAGGATTCGATGCGGATGCGACTGCCGCGCTCCTGCAGAATATGCCGGATGCGGTAGATGCCGCCGTTGAAGAGGTAGTGGAACCGGAACAGCAGGTGCCAGAAATGCACCGGGCGAATCAGCGACAGGTCGAGCATGCCGTCGTCGGCAACCGCCTCGGGCAGCTGCTGAATACCTCCGGCGTTGAACTTGCAGATGCCGACGGCCGCCGACAGCAGCAGGTTGTTGTAGACCAGCCGGTCGTCGACCCAGACCTTGACACCCGTGGACTTGTAGCGGAAGAAATTCTTCACCAGACACCACGTATAGCGCCAGCGGCTCTTGTGACCCTTCTTTTTCAGGTGCGAGAGCTTGCGCACGACATGGGCGTCGAATCCCGCCCCGGCGACGTTGGCCATATAGCGGCTCTGGCGGTAGTGCGCCTCCTCGTAGGAGACCACCCCGACATCCTGCAGGAACGAATATCCCTCGCTGATGGCCTTCACAGCGTCCTGATAGCGGTTCGAGATGCCGAACGTGCGGACCCAGTCGTTACCCGTTCCCACGGCCACCACGGCCAGCAGCACATCGCTGGGACACACCTCCTGCTGGATGAACAGTCCGTTCACCACCTCGTGCAGCGTGCCGTCGCCGCCCACGACGATGATGCGGCGGTAGCCCTCGCGCACGGCCCACACGGTGAGCTCCGTGGCATGGAACTTATGCTCGGTGAACACCGGTTCGCAAAGGATGTGCGCATCGCGCAGGAGCTTCGATATTTGCGGAAAATGGTCGAGCCCGCGGCCGCCTCCGGCCACGGGATTGACGATAACGAACCAGGTTTCGGAATTGACTGACACGTTCCGGCTACTTTTCGGGAATATTGCGCAGCGTGTCCACCAGGAAATCGTAGAACTTGCCCACCGAAGCGATCTCCACCTTCTCGTCGGGCGAGTGGGGATAGCAGATCGTCGGACCGAACGAAATCATGTCCATCCTGGGGTATTTGCTGCCGATGATGCCGCACTCCAGTCCGGCGTGGATGGCCGTCACGGCGGGTTTCCGGCCGTAAAGCGCCTCGTAGGAAGCCGTCATGGCCTTCAAAATCGGCGACTCCATATTGGGGTTCCAGCCGTCGTAAGAGCCCGTCAGCTCGGTTTTGGCCCCGGCCAGCGCGAAGACGGCGGCGATGGACTCTCCCAGCGCCTCCTTCTCGCTGCCCACCGAACTGCGCAGCAGGCACTGGAGCTTCACGGCCTTACCGTCCGACACCACACGTGCGAGGTTCGTGGAGGTCTGCACCAGTCCGGGCATCGCCATCGACATCTTCTGCACCCCGTCGGGGCAAGCGGCCACGGCCTTGATCAGATTCGCGGAAACCTCCTTCGGGAGCGTTTCGGCAGGTTTTTCAACCTCCTTCACCTTGATAGATACGGCATCCTCGATGCCGGCATATTCGGCTTTAATGACCTTCTCATAGGCTTTCACAGCCTTGGCGAACTCGTCGTAGTCCTTCGTCCGGACCAGCACCACGGCTTCGGCCTCACGCGGAATGGCGTTCCGCAGGCCGCCGCCGTCCACCGACGCCAGCAGCACGTCGCACGGAGCGGCGTTCAGCAGGCGGAACAGCACCTTGTTGGCATTGCCCCGCTGGCAGATGATCTGGATGCCCGAGTGACCGCCCTTGAAGCCCTTCACCGAAATCTTCGCGGCGGTGTAGTTGCGGGCGGGCGCCGGCTCGGCCTTATATTTGAAGGTGATGTTGGCATCGAGACCTCCTGCGCAGCCCACGTAGAGCTCGCCCTCCTCCTCGGAGTCGAGGTTCAGCAGGATGTCCCCTTTGAGAAGCCCCTTTTTCAGTCCGAAGGCGCCGTCCATGCCGGTCTCCTCGGTGGCCGTGAAAAGAGCCTCCAGCGGACCGTGAACGAGCGACTTGTCCTCCAGCACCGCAAGAATCGCCGCCGCGCCGATGCCGTTGTCGGCCCCGAGCGTCGTGCCGTCGGCCGTCACCCAATCGCCGTCGATATAGGCGTCGATGGGGTCCTTCGTGAAATCGAATTTCTTGTCGTTGTTCTTCTGCGGCACCATGTCGAGGTGCGCCTGCAGAATCACGCCCTTGCGGTTCTCCATCCCCTCCGAAGCGGGTTTCGAAACATAGACGTTGTGCGCCGAATCCTCTTTGCACGCAAGGCCCTGCGCACGGGCGAAATCGAGGATGTATTTGCGGATCTTCTCCTCGTGGGACGAGGGACGCGGAATGCGGACGATCTCCGCGAAATGTTTCCAGACGAGCGCCGGTTTCAGCGCAGCCAAATTACGATCCATAGCTTATTCTGTTTTGGGGTTTGATTGTTCAGGTTCGGTATGCTTGTCGAACGCTTCGACGATGTGTTTCACCAGCGGATGGCGCACGATGTCGCGTTTGTCGAACTCCACGATGCCGATGTCGGCGATGCCGCGCAGAATCTCCATCGTGCGCACCAGCCCGCTGTCGCTCCGGCGGGGCAGGTCGATCTGCGTCACGTCGCCCGTGACGATGAACCGCGCGTTGCGGCCCATGCGCGTGAGGAACATCTTGATCTGCGACAAGGTAGTGTTCTGCGCCTCGTCGAGGATGACGAAGGCGTTGTCCAGCGTGCGGCCGCGCATGTAGGCCAGCGGGGCGATCTGCACGGTGCCGTCCTCGAGGAATTTCTGGAGCTTCACGGGCGGAATCATGTCGTTCAAGGCGTCGTAAAGGGGCTGCAGGTAGGGATCGAGCTTCTCCTTCATGTCGCCGGGCAGGAATCCCAGTTTTTCGCCCGCCTCGACGGCCGGGCGCGTGAGGATGATGCGTTTGACCTGTTTCTCCTTCAGCGCACGGACGGCCAGCGCAATGGCCGTATAGGTCTTGCCCGAGCCGGCGGGCCCCACGGCGAACAGCAGGTCGTTCTTGTCATAGAGTTTGACGAGCCGCTGCTGGTTGACGGTCCGCGCACGGACGATGTTGCCATTGTTGCCGTAGACGATCACGTCCTTGTCCACCGGGGCGTCGTCCTGCGTGATGCCGCCCGAGAAACACTGGTCGATGACCTGCGACGAGACGTGCCCATACTTGAGGTAATAGGCCACCAGCGAATCCATGCGCCGGGTGAACCGCAGCGTCTCGGCCTCGGAGCCGAGGACCTTGAGCGACGAGCCGCGGGCCACGATTTTCAGCGTGGGGTGCAGCGATTTTATCTGTTCGAGATAGACGTTCTGCGCCCCGTAGAGTTCGCGGGGATCGACGCCCTCGATTGTAATTTCCTTTCCGACAGCTTCCGTCATAAATCAGAATAGATAGCCGAAGCTAAGCGCAATGTTATAGGTACGAAGTTTGTCGAGCTGGCTTCCGTCGGGCAGCACCACCTCGTGCTTCGAGCGGAACTGGCCGTTGTAACGCAGGTCTATCAGCAGGTGGCGCATCAGCACCACCCCGGCGCCCACCGTATAGGAGAGCGTGGGACGGATACGCCCGAAATCCAGCAGGTCGCCGCCCGATTTCTGCTTGCAGTCGTTCATCACCGTGAAGACCGGACCGGCATAGATGCGCACCGGGTTGAGCAGCCGGAACGACGCCAGCACCGGAACGTCGATCGAGTTCGACTTGAGATTGATCTCCTTGCCGCCCGAAGGACGGATACGGAGCCCCTGACGGACGTAGAGTATCTGCGGCTCGACGGCAAAGGCCCCGAGATTGACGGCCGTGACGATACCGGCCTGCCAGCCCAGTTTGTTCTTCACGTCGGCGGCGTCCATGTTGGTCGTGTAATCGGGAATGTTGATACCCCCGACGACGCCCCATTCCACCCGGGTGCGGGGACGTTGTGCGGCGGCGCTCAGCACGGCGCCCGCCAGCAGCAGGGTCAATAGAATTTTACGCATATTTTTCACTTTTCAACTTTTACTTTTCAGTTTGACAGAGGCCCAGAGCATGTAGCCGATGCACACGGCGACGAACAGCATCCCCAGGTGCGGATTGCCCGAAGCCCGGATGATGGCGCCGCAGACGGGTCCCGAGACGGCTCCGGCCGAAATGGCCATAATCATCAGTCCGGCCACCTCGTTGGCGTTCCCGGGCACGGCCTTGGTCGCCACGGCATAGAAGGTGGCGAAGACGCACGCCATGCCGAAGCCCAGCAGTCCTACAGCGGCATAAATCGCCGCCTCGTTGCGCACGAACAGCAGCGCAAGGCACAGCGCCAGGGCCCCGGCCATATTCCAGCCGAGGTATTTCACGTCGGAGATACGCACCAGCACCCACGCGCCGACCAGCGTGCCGACAATGCGGCAGGCGTAGAATCCCGTGGTGGTGAGTATCGACGAAGGGTTGTCTATCAGCCGCACCGAGAGGAAGCCGATGCCCACGTCGGCGGCGATGAACGCGGCCACGCCCAGCGTCGAGAGCAGTACGGCGCGGTTTTTCAGCAGCCGGAAACAGTCGGCCAGTCCGGCGGCGCGTCCCGTCTGCGCGGGTTCCGGCACGGCGGTCAGCTGCAGCCACACGCCGCCCACGACCGTCAGTCCGGCATAGATCGGCAGCAGCAACCGCCACGAACCCGTCGCAGCCACCAGTCCCGTGACAATCGGGGCCAGCAGCAGGAGCGAGGTGTTGCGGAAAATCTGCCCGACGGTCAGGTAGCTGGTCATCCGCTCGCCGGGGACAATGGTCGCCAGCAGGGGATTGACGGCCACCTGAATCGCCGTGTTGCCGACGCCCAGCAGGCCGAAGCCCGCGAAATACCACCCCAGGGCGCAGTCGGCGCCCGCAGCGAAAGGCACCATCAGGCCGACAATCGTAAAGGCATAGCCCATGAGCGCCGTGGCTTTGCGTCCCCAGCGGTTCATCAGCGCGGCGACCGGGGTCGAGAGCACCAGGAACCACAGGAAAACCATCGTCGGCAGGAAGCTCACGGCGGCCTGCTGTGCGGCCGGGAATTCGGCGGCGATGCGCCCCGTGATGGGGGCCACCATGTCGCAGAATCCCATGATGAAGAAGCCCGCAAGCACGGGCCCGAGCAATTTCCGATCGACTTTATCTACGCTCATCCGAGGCGAAATTTCCGGTTTCAAATTTTTCAAAGTTACGTTTTTTTCCTTAAAAAACGCGTTCGGGATGCCGATTATTTCCCAAATGCGTATCTTTGCAGCCGTCAATGAACAAAAAACGTGCAAGATACGCCGCGGCCCTGGGAGTCGTCGCGGCCATGACAGCCGCCGCCGAACTGCTCGGCGAACAGGAGATCGTATTCCCCGAAATCGCGGCGCTGGCCGCCGGCATGTGGGTCGTCGATAAACAGGTGTGGCGCATCGGCCGCCGGCAGACGGTCTGGATGATGACGCTCGCCGCCGTGGTCGGCTGGCTGCTCGTCCGCTGGCCCGGGATGCCCGAAGCGGGAGCCATGGCCATCGCATTCCTCTTCGCCGCCGGATGTCAGGTGCTCACACGCACCTCGCTGGCACCGATGCTCTCGGCGTGCCTGCTTCCGGTGCTGCTGGGGGCCGACAGCCCGGTCTATCCCGTCGCGGTCTTCATCCTGACGCTCACGCTCTCGGGCGGGCAATGGTGGATGGAACGCCGGGGCCTGCGCCGTCCCCTGCCCCCGGTCTCCTACGCCCCGCGGCGAAGCCGGGAGTGCCTCGCGTGGCTGCGCATCTTCACGGTGCTGATGCTGCTGGCCGCAGGGCCCCTCTGGAGCGGCCTCACCTACCTCGTCCTGCCGCCGCTCGTCGTCACTTTCGTCGAATTCTCACGCCCCGGAACCGGACTGCACAAAGCCCCCGGGACCATCTGGATGCTGCTCGTGGCCGCCGCCCTGCTGGGCGCCGGAAGCCGTTACGGACTCTACGTTCTCCTCGGACTGCCCGCGACGTTGGCCGCCCTCACGGCCTGCGGCATACTCTTCGTCCTCTTCGAGCGGAGCGGCCGCGTCTTCGCCCCGGCAGGCGCCGTGGCGCTCGTCCCGCTGCTCATCCCCGCCGCAGATCTCGCGGTCTATCCGCTGCAGGTCGCCGCGGGAGCCGCCGTGTTCATCGCCGCAGGGGCGCTGCTCGCCCGCGAAAAACCGGTCGCAGTGACGACGGATCAGTCCGCATCGTAAGAAAACGTAGCGCACCGTTTGGACGGGAACGCAGATTTTCGTATATTTGTCTAAATTCCAATCGACGCACATGCTTCTATTCGCACCTATAAATCTGACGCTGCCGCTCGAGGACCCGATCCTGAAGTTCATGCTGATTCTGGTCATCATCCTCGCGGCTCCGCTGCTGCTGAACAAACTCAAAATCCCCTATTTGCTGGGGCTCATCATCGCAGGTGCGGTGATCGGCCCCCACGGCCTGAACCTCGTGCTGCGCGACAGCAGCATCATACTCTCGGGAACGGCCGGCCTCTTGTACATCATGTTCCTCTCGGGCCTCGACATGGACATGTCCGATTTCAAGAAAAACAGCTGGCGAAGCCTCATCTTCGGACTCTACACCTTCTGCGTCCCGCTGGCCCTCGGCATTCTGGCCGGGTATTACGTCCTGGGATTCTCGATCTACTCCTCGATCCTGCTGGCCGGACTGTTCGCCTCGCAGACGCTCATCGCCTACCCCATCGTCAGCAAACTCGGCATCGCACGCGACAAGGCCGTCACCATCGCCGTCGGCGGCACGGTCATCACCGACACGCTGGCCCTGCTGCTGCTCACCGTGATCGTCGGCATGGCCACGGGCAACGTCGACGAAATGTTCTGGTGGAGGCTCGGCGGCTCGGTGCTCCTCTGCATCGCCATCATCGTCTTCCTCTTCCCGCGGCTGGCCCACTGGTTCTTCAAACAGTGCAGCGACAACGTCTCGCAGTATATCTTCGTGCTGGTGATGGTCTTTCTGGGCGCCTACCTCGCCCAGCTGGCGGGTCTGGAGCCGATCATCGGCGCATTCCTCTCGGGACTGGCCCTCAACCGCCTGATTCCCCGCACCTCGCCGCTGATGAACCGCATTGAGTTCGTCGGAAACGCCATCTTCATTCCCTTTTTCCTGATCGGCGTGGGCATGCTCATCGACTACCGCGCCTTCTTCCGCGACTGGGAGAGCATCGAGGTGGCGGCCATCATGATCGTGCTCATCACCGCGGCGAAATTCATCGCGGCGTGGTTCACCCAAAAGACCTTCCGCCTCTCGCGCGACCAGCGGACGGTGATTTTCGGCCTGAGCTCGGCCCACGTGGCCGCGACGCTGGCTGCCGTGATGGTGGGTTACAACGTCATCCTGGGCCATACGCCCGACGGCGAACCCATCCGCCTGCTGAGCGAGAGCGTGCTCAACGGCACGATCCTGATGATTCTGGCCACCTGCACCGTCTCGACCTTCGCCACCCAGCGCGGCGCCCACAACATCGCCATCCGCAACACGCAGGAACCCGAGGAGAAGAGCCCCAAGCAGGAAGACCACATCTTGATTCCGGTGGCCGACGAACGCACGGCCGACGAACTGGTCGGCCTGAGCGCGATGCTCAAGCGGGCCAAGGAGCCCAACGGACTCTACGCCCTGCACGCCGTAGACAATCAGGTCGAGGACCCCAACGTCGAAAAACGGGCCCAGAAAATCCTCGACGTGGCGGCCACGGCGGCTGCCGCGGGCGACATCTACCTGCAGGAGCTGCTTCGCTACGACGTGAACATCTCCAACGCCATCGTCAGCGTGGTCCGCGAACGCAACATCACCGACATCGTGATGGGCATGCACCACGGAGCGCCCGCCGTCCCGGGCATCCCGGCAATTCCGGGCATTCACGGCGGCACGGGTCCGGGCATCGGCAAGATGGCCGCCGACGTGCTGGCCCGAAGCAACGTCACGACCTTCATCTACAACCCCGTACAGCCCCTGACGACCATCAAGCGCCACCTGATTGTGGTCCCCGAGAAGGCCGAACAGGAGGCGGGATTCCAGCTGTGGCTGCGCCGCATCCGCTGTCTGGCCGAGAATTCGGGCGTCAAAATCGTGGTCTTCGCCCCGGCGACGACGATGGAGTACCTGCGTCCGAAGGGCCGCAAACGCACGGCGAACCTCGATTTCGTGCCTTTCGAACTGTGGGACGACCTGCCGTCGCTCGAACACGACCTGCGCGACGACGACTGTCTATGGTTCGTGATGAGCCGCCGCGAGCGAATCTCCTACCACCCCGCCATGAGCCGTATCCCGGCCATGCTCGAACAGTTTTTCGCCGCTTACAGCTCCGTGCTGCTCTACCCCGTGCAGGCGGGCGACACCGAAAGCCGGTATATCTGACGGAAATAAATTTGGCATTGCCCTCGGTTTGCGCTATCTTTGCAAATAATTCATGGTGGCATTCCGGTCAGAATCCCGGTCGCGACGCGACAAGTCCCCGCCAAGGCGGGGGATTTAGGGGTGGGTCCAATTTGTAAACGCGGCCATAGGCCGCGACTACGCCCGCCGGAATTGTAAAACGGAGCAAAAACAGAATAAGAACAAGATATGAGCCTTGTAGCAATCGTTGGCCGTCCGAATGTCGGCAAAAGCACCCTCTTCAACCGTCTCGTGGGCGAGCGGAAAGCCATCGTCGACGCGACGGCCGGAACCACCCGCGACCGCCATTACGGCAAAACGGACTGGAACGGCAAGGAGTTTTCCGTGATCGACACGGGCGGATACACCGTCAATTCGGAGGATATTTTCGAGGACGAAATCCGCCGTCAGGTGCTGCTGGCCATCGACGAGGCCGACGTGATCCTCTTCCTCGTGGAGGTCAAGACCGGCATCACCGACCTCGACATGCTGATGGCTGACATCCTGCGCCGGACCTCGAAAAAGGTCATCCTCGTCTGCAACAAGGTCGACAACAACGACCAGGTGTACTCCTCGCACGAGTTCTATGCACTCGGGCTGGGCGATCCCTACTGCATCTCGTCGATGTCGGGAACCGGCACGGGCGACCTGATGGACGCCATCATGGCCGCATTGCCCGCCGAAGCCGCCGCCGAGGTGGACGACGACCTGCCCCACATCACCATCGTGGGACGCCCGAACGTCGGGAAATCGTCGCTCACCAACGCCCTGCTGGGCGAGGAACGCAACATCGTGACCTCCATCGCCGGAACCACCCGCGACTCGATACACACCCGCTACAACAAGTTCGGGATGGATTTCTACCTCGTCGACACGGCCGGCATGCGCAAGAAGGGCAAGACGATGGAGGACCTCGAGTTCTACTCGGTGATGCGCTCGATACGGGCCATCGAGAATTCGGACGTCTGCATCCTGATGATCGACGCCCAGCAGGGGCTCGAATCGCAGGACCTGAACATCCACAACCTGATCGTCCGCAACCGCAAGGGCTGCGTGATCGTGGTCAACAAGTGGGACCTGGTCGAGAAGGACAGCAATACGATGAAGGAGTGGACGGAGTTCCTCAAGAAGAAGCTCGCGCCGTTCAACGACATTCCGATCATCTTTACCTCGGTGATGAACAAGCAGCGCATCTTCGACGTGCTGCAGACCTCTATCCGCGTCTACCAGTCGCGCAAGCGGCGTATCTCGACCTCGGAGCTGAACGATTTCCTGCTGCCGCTGATCGAGAACTACCCGCCCCCCGCAACCAAGGGCAAGTACATCAAAATCAAGTATGTCACCCAGCTGCCGACGCCGACGCCGCAGTTCGCGTTCTTCGTCAACCTGCCGCAGTATGTCAAGGAGCCCTACCGCCGGTTCCTCGAGAACAACATGCGCGACAAGTGGGATTTTTCGGGGGTGCCGATGCAGATTTATTTCCGACAGAAATAATCCGGTCTAATCCGGCCCCGGCAATAAACAAAAATCCCCTCCTGCAACAGGAGGGGATTTGCTTTATGCGCTCCGGCGTCGCTCGAGGAGCTTCCGGGCCGTGTCGGAGAGCAGCACCACCGCGCCGGCAAGGATGGCCGTGTCCTTGATCACGAGCCGTCCGGCTCCCGACAGCAGCGGAAACCCGAATTCTCCGCTGCCCAGGTCGGGAACCCAGACCTCGGGCGTAGTCACCAGGAACGAGAGCGTGCCGAGCGTCATCACGATGGCCAGCAATTCGCCTACAAGCCCCACACGTGCGGAGAAGAAACCGAAGAAGGTCAGGATGCCGATCGACATGATCAGGATGCCCAGTCCGTGCGAAAAACCGTAGGTGTTGTTCTTCACGTGCCATTCGTGTTTGTCGGGGTTGGAGCTGCCTTCGAGCATCTTGTAGTGCTTGTAATCGGGGGCCTTTTCGTTGTAGAAGAAGCTCATGAAGGGGCTGTTGGCGACGAAGGGCACGATGCCTTCGGCTTCGTAGTTCCAGAACTTGAGTCCCCCGATCCAGACGAAGATTACCAGGATGGCGACCCGGATCATGCCGAGGCCGAGCCGCTGCGAGCCGGCGGCGATTTTCAGAAAGCCGTAAAACAGGCCGGAAAGTTTTTGCATCATCGTTATTCGGTTTTAAAAGTTTCGATGGTGCAAAGTTCCGCATTTCCGCCCGTCCGAACGATGGCAGGAGTGCCGGATGACTTGGCGATTATTCCCTTTGCACGCGGGAACGGAACGAGGTGATGCTCTCGCCGTTCATTTTGGCGAAGAAACGGCTGAAGGCCGCCGTGTCCTCGTAGCCGAGCAGGTAGCCGATCTCCTTGGCGCTTTTGTCGGTGTAGAGCAGCAGCCGGCGGGCTTCGGCGTTGACGCGGTCGTGAATGACGCTCAGCGGCGAGGGGCGGCCGCAGGCGGCGAAAAGATTGGAGAGGGTCTTGGGCGAACGGTGCAGCAGTTCGGCGTAGTCCTGCACCCGTTTATGAGTGCGGAAATGCTCGTCGACGAGCACGTGGAAACGCCGCACGGTGTCGAAAAGCTGCTCCCGGGGTCCGTCGACCCCGAAATGTTCACGCGCGGCGCGGGTGCAGACGATGATGAAGCGTTTGAGCTGCATGCGGAGCATCTCCTCGCGCAGGCCGTCGTTCACCGCGTATTCGGCGCACAACTCCTCGACAATCCGTTCGAGGGCCTCCTGCCGTTCGGCGGAAAGCGCCAGCCGCAGCGGTTCGGAGGAGCCGTTGAACAGCAGGCCGTTGCACGAAACCTCGCCGTCGTGGCCGAAGATGCAGTAAAAATTACTGTCGAACAACAGCGAAAGGCAGTCGCCGTCGGCACGGACGCCGCCGATGCGGTGCAGGGGCGTCAGCGAGACGATCTCCCCGGCGGCGAGCCGCATCGGGACGTGATCGACCTCCAGCGACAGGCCGCCCTGACGCACCCAGAGGAATTTATAGAGTCCGTCCCGGCGCGTCAGCTCCGCTTCGCGAAAATCGCGGCACAGGACGAGGTTGCCTTTCAAAGGGGTGCTGAATGCTATATCCATATCCCAAAGATAACACCCGTAACCGGAATATCCGCACGTTCGGCCGGATATTTTCCGCCCCGCCGAAACATTCCGTCCGGGCACGATTTTGGCACATATCAGCTTTTGTTATGTAACTATCAATATTATTGATTTGCAAATCAGCGGATTATGTCGTACATTTATGAAAAGATTCCGTCACCCCAAAAAACAGAAACGATATGGACAAAAAGAAACTGACAGCCGAAAACGGTCGGCCAATCGCCGACAATCAGAACATCCAGACAGCAGGCGTCCGCGGCCCCGTGACGCTGCAGGACCCGTGGTTCCTCGAGAAACTCGCGCATTTCGACCGCGAGGTCATCCCCGAACGCCGCATGCACGCCAAAGGCTCGGGCGCATTCGGAACGTTCACCGTAACGCACGACATCACGAAATACACCCGCGCGTCGATCTTCGCCCGGGTAGGCAAAACCACCGAATGCTTCGTGCGCTTCTCGACCGTGGCCGGAGAGCGCGGCGCGGCCGATGCCGAGCGCGACATCCGCGGCTTCGCCATGAAATTCTACACCGACGCAGGCAACTGGGACCTCGTGGGCAACAACACCCCGGTGTTCTTCCTGCGCGACCCGCTGAAATTCCCCGACCTGAACCACGCCGTGAAACGCGACCCGCGCACCAACCTGCGTTCGGCCAACAACAACTGGGATTTCTGGACCCTGCTGCCCGAAGCCCTGCATCAGGTGACGATCACCATGTCGCCGCGGGGCATCCCGGCGTCGTACCGCCACATGCACGGATTCGGCAGCCACACCTATAGTTTTTACGACAAGGACAACCGGCGCACCTGGGTGAAATTCCACCTCACGACCCAACAGGGCATCAAGAACCTGACGGACGCCGAAGCCGAAGCCCTCGTGGGCAAGGACCGCGAATCGCACCAGCGCGACTTGTACGATGCCATCGAACGCGGCGATTTCCCGCGCTGGACGATGTACGTGCAGCTGATGACCGAGGAGGAGGCCCGCAATTACAAGCTCAATCCGTTCGACCTGACGAAAGTGTGGTATCACAAGGATTTCCCGCTGCACGAAGTCGGCGTGCTGGAGCTCAACCGCAACCCGGAGAACTACTATGCGGATGTCGAGCAGGCTGCGTTCAACCCCATGAACATCGTGGAGGGCATCGGTTTCTCGCCCGACAAGATGCTGCAGGGACGCCTGTTCTCCTACGGCGACGCGCAGCGTTACCGGCTGGGAGTTAACCACATGGAGATTCCCGTGAACAAGCCCCGCTGTCCGTTCCACGCCTTCCACCGCGACGGGCAGATGCGCACCGACGGCAACTACGGCTCGGCCAAGGGCTACGAACCCAACAGCTACGGCGAATGGCAGGACAATCCCGCCCTCAAGGAGCCGCCCCTGGCCGTCAACGGCGACGTCTACAACTACGACGAGCGCGAGCTGGACAGCGACTATTTCACCCAGCCCGGACTGCTGTGGCGCGTGATGTCGCCCGAGGACCGGCAGGCGACGTGCGAGAATACGGCGCGTGCCATGGGCGACGCCGAACTGTTCATCAAACAGCGCCATGTGCGCCATTGCTACTACGCCGACCCGGCCTACGGCAAGGGCGTGGCCGAGGCGCTGGGCATCTCGCTCGAAGAGGCCCTCAAGGCCGAAGACCCCGCACATCCCTCTTGGGACCCCCGCAACAAGAAATAGGGCACCGACAAAAATCCCCGGGACTTAAAAGTTCCGGGGATTTTTCGGTTTATGCCTGCGGGGTCGGTTCTCCGCCCTGCGGCTTGTCGCCGCGGCGACGGTTGCGCCCCCCGCGGTGACGCCGGCGGTCGCGCGTACCGCGGTTACCCTCGCCGCGCCCCGAAGCGTGGTCGCTGTCGGGCGAAGCGGGCTGTGCGGCGGCAGGTCCTGCTGCCACGGCTGCCGGACGTTCGCTGCGACGGTCCCGGTCGTTGCGGCCCGAACGGTCGCTGCGTCCGCCGCGCCCGCGCCCACCGGCTCCGGGACGTCCTCCCGGACGCCCGCCGCGTCCGAAACGGCCGCGGTTCTCGTCGGGAGCATACCTGGGACCCGCACCCACACTTTCGGGCAACTCGACCTTGCGGATGTCGCGTTCGATAAATTTCTCGATTTGGTGGAACTTGCCCTGCTCCTCCTCGCTGACGAACGTCACGGCGCTGCCCGTGGCCGCCGCGCGGGCCGTGCGGCCGATGCGATGGATGTAATCCTCGGGGTCGTGCGGCACGTCATAGTTGAGCACCAGCCCGATGTCCTCGATGTCGATACCCCGCGCAACGATGTCCGTGGCGACGAGTATCTTGACCTTGTTGTTCTTGAAATTGAGCATCACCTCCTCGCGCTGCGCCTGCTCCAGGTCGGAGTGCATGGCCGCCACGTCGAGTTTCATCCGCTTGAGTGTGTGGGCCAGCTCCTTGACCTTGAGTTTCGACGACGAGAAAATGATCGTCTTCGAATCGGTCGGCTCGGCGAACATTTCGCGGATAATGCCCAGCTTCTGATTCTCATAGCAGATGTAGGCCGACTGGTCGATGGCCTCGTTGGGTTTCGAAATGGCGATGTTGACCTCCGCGGGATTGCGCAGGATGGTCTTGGCCATCTCGCGGATCTTCGGGGGCAGCGTGGCCGAGAACATGATCGTCTGCCGCTCCTTGGGCATGTACGAGACAATCTTCATGATGTCCTCGCTGAAACCCATGTCCAGCATGCGGTCTGCCTCGTCGAGAATCAGGTACTCAACGTGCGAAAGGTCCACGCCGCTGTTCTGCAGGTGGGCGATCATGCGGCCCGGGGTGGCGATAACCACGTCGGAGCCGCTCAGCATGCCGTTCTTCTGGATGTCCCAGCCCTTGCCGTCGCCGCCGCCGTAGACGACGGTCGTGGAGATGGGCGCATAGTAGGAAAAGCCCTGGAACTGCTGGTCTATCTGCTGCGCCAGCTCGCGCGTGGGCACGATGATCAGCGATTTCACCACATTGTCCGGATTGCCTTCCAGCAGCAACTTGTTCAGCAGCGGCAGCGTATAGGCCGCCGTCTTTCCCGTACCGGTCTGGGCGCAGCCGATGATGTCGCGGCCCTCCAGAATCACCGGGATCGTATGTTCCTGCACGGGAGTCATCTCCCGAAAATTCATATCCTCAAGTCCGTCGAGGATTTCATCCTCCAGGTCGAGTTCGTCAAAACGCATAAAAACAGAAATTTTAAATTTTTAATTCTTCATTCTTAATTGAGCTTTTCGGAAATGTCCTGTCCGAAAAGCGTCGCCGGCGTACAGCCCGTGATGCGCACCTTCACATAGTCGCCGACCTTGTGGTCCCCGCGGTCGAACACTACCACCTTGTTCTGCGAGGTGCGGCCCGACAGCTGGTTCCGGTCGCGCTTCGATTCGCCTTCGACCAGCACCTCGAATTCCCGGCCCACATCGCGCAGGTTGCTCGCGTGGCCCAGTTCGTTCTGCAGGGCGATAATCTCCTGAAGACGCCGCGATTTGACCTCGTCGGGCACATCGTCCGGCAGGTGTTTCTCGGCGAAAGTCCCGGGGCGTTCCGAATATTTGAACATATAGGCAAATTCATACCCCACCTCGCGCATCAGCGACAGGGTTTCGGCATGCTCCTCCTCGGTTTCGCCCGAGAAGCCCGCAATCAAGTCCGTGGTGATCGAGCAGTCGGGCAAATAGCGGCGGATGGCGGCGATACGGTCCAGATACCATTCGCGCGTGTATTTGCGGTTCATGCGTTCGAGCATCGCCGTGGAACCCGACTGGGCCGGGAGGTGGATCGAACGGCAGATGTTGGGCATCGCCGCCATGACCTCCAGCAGACGGTCGCTCATATCCTTGGGATGCGAGGTGGCGAAGCGCACGCGCAGCAGCGGCGAGACCTCGGCCACACGGCGGATCAGCTCCGGAAAGCCGGTCTCCCCGGCCCGGTAGGAGTTGACGTTCTGCCCCAGCAGCGTCACCTCGCGGTAGCCGTTCTCGAAGAGACTCCGCACCTCGGCGACGATCGTATCCGCATCGCGGCTCCGCTCGCGGCCCCGCGTATAGGGCACCACGCAGTAGGAGCAGAAATTGTTGCACCCGCGCATAATCGCCACAAAGGCGCTCACGCCGTTGCGGTCCAACCGCACGGGAGCGATTTCGGCATAGGTCTCCTCGGTCAAGAGCAGCACGTTGACACCCTTGCCGCCCGCCTCGGCCTCGCGGACCAGACGCGGCAGGTCGCGGTAAGCGTCGGGCCCGGCCACGACATCGACGCCGTGGGGCCCTTCGACCAGCTTCTCGCGCAGGCGTTCGGCCATACAGCCGATGACGCCCACCACCAGTCCCGGACGTTCGCGCCGGTAGCGTTTCATCTCGGCAAGCCGCCCCCAGATACGCTGCTCGGCATTGTCGCGGATCGAGCAGGTGTTTATCAGGATGACATCGGCCTCGCCGATTCGTTCCGTATAGACATAACCCGCACGCTGCATGATGGAGACCACCGTTTCGGTGTCGCTGACGTTCATCTGACAGCCGTAGGTCTCCACGAAAAGCCTGCGCCCGGCACCCTCGAGCGGGCGCAGCGTGTTGATGTTGAAATTCATTTATTCCGCTTGTATCTCGTTCTTTTCGGGGAACTGCTTGAAGCCCTCCCCGAAGGTTTCATAGGCGTCCGTCACCACGACGAAGGCTTTGGGATCGATCTCCTTGATTTTGTGCTGCACCTGGCGCACCTCCTTGCGGCTCACCACCAGGAAAATCATGTCGCGCAGCGAGTCGGTGTACATACCCTTCGACTTGATGTAGGTGGCGCTGCGGTCCAGATCGTCGATGATGAAACGCTTCAGCGCCTCGTGATGGTCGCTGATGATGAACAGCAGTTTGTCGTACGACGCGCCGTCGAGCAGGTAGGCGATCACCCGCGAGGATATGTAGATCGTGATGAGCGAATAGAGCGTCAGCATCCAGCCGTTCGCGGCCGCCTCGCCCGTGCCCAGTCCGAAACCGATGACCGCGAGTCCCGACAGCACGACGAACCCGTCGGCCAGCAGGATGCCCGTCGAGAATTTGATCCCGGCAAATTTCTGCAGCAGCATGCCCACGATGTCCGTACCGCCCGTGGTCGCCTGCTGCCGCACGACGATGCCCTGCCCGACGCCGATCACCACGGCGCCGATGACGCACGTCAGCAACAGGTCGTTCGAAAGGTCCAGCCGCCCGCCCAGCAGCAGCGAAGGGTCCAGCGACTCGACCGCCTCGGGGCTCGGGTAGACCAGCCGCGTGAGGATGTTCATAAAGCCCGGCGTGTAGAGCGCCGCCAGCACCGTGCGCGTGCCGAATCCCCCGCCGAAGACCAGCATGGCGATCAGCATCAGCGGAATGTCGAACATATAGCCGAACGTACCGACCTGAACCGAGGGGAAGATGTTGTGCAGCACGATACCCATACCGTAGACCCCGCCCGGCACGAACTTGTAGGGATTGACGAAGAGCACGAACCCCGCACCCATGATCGAGCAGCCGAGGAAAATCAGAAACCACGAGCGCCACCACGCCCACGAGCCCATCGGTTCGAGCAAAGCCTTTGTGTTCATACATTACTTATTTAAGATGCAAAGATACTAAATTCTCCGGAAATGCAGGCCCCGGGGCAGGAATTTTCGGCCGCCCGGTCCATATCTGAAATTTTTTATTATATTTGCATTAACAATCAATCCACAAAAAAAAGATGATTCTTACGATTTATACGGCTACCACCATGATTATCATCGCCTATCTGCTGGGCTCGATTCCGAGCGCCGTGTGGATCGGCAAGAAATACTATGGCATCGACATCCGCGAACACGGCTCGAAGAACGCCGGAACGACCAACATGCTCCGCGTGCTGGGCCGCCGGGCCGCCCTGCCGGTCTTCGCACTCGATTTCCTGAAAGGATTCGTGGCCGTGACCGTCATCGAACTGATGCAGTACGACGACCTGATCGGCATGAACGACATCATCAACCTCAAAATCGGAGCCGTCTTCGCCGCCGTGCTGGGCCACATCTTCCCGATCTTCGCGGGATTCCGCGGCGGCAAGGGCGTGGCGACGCTCGTCGGAGCCGTGACGGGCATCTATCCGCCGGTGGCGCTGTTGTGCTTCGGCGTCTGGTTCGTGATGCTGATGGTCTCGCACTACGTGTCGCTCTCCTCGATGATCGCCGGATGCTGCTTCCCGGTCTTCACGCTCATCTCGCCCAAAGTCAACGGATCGGTCCCCTTCGTGGTCTTCTCGTTCGTGATCGCCATCCTGCTGATCTACACCCACCGCAAGAACATCGAACGCCTGAAAGCCGGCACCGAATCGAAAATCTACATCTGGAAACCCCGGCGCATAAAACCCGGCGAAGGGCCGGAGACCAACGGCAAGGACCCCGACCGGCAGTAGCTCCGCAGGCTATTTGGTCGAAGTTTTCGGTAAAAAAGGATAAATTTCACCGCGACATGCAACAAAAACGTTTTTTTACGTTATATTTGCGCCGCGATTGGCATTCAATGCAAGTGTTATGTTATGTTACAGGAGAACCTGCTGAAAATATACGAAACGAGTTTTCGCGAAAACCGTGAAATGTCGGCCCTCACCGACTATTTCAAGGGCGAGACTTTTTCGTACTATGAGATGGCCAAGGAGATCGCCAAACTGCACCTGCTCTTCAAGAAAGCCGGCATCAAGCAGGGCGACAAAATCGCGCTGATAGGCCGCAACAACCCCCGCTGGTGCATCACCTATATAGGAACCATCACCTACGGCGCCGTGATCGTGCCGATTCTCCAGGATTTCCCGCCTGCGGACGTCATCCATATCATCAACCACTCGGAAAGCCGCCTGCTGTTCCTCGGCGACAATTTCTGGGACGTGATCGAGGAGGACCAGATCAAACGCATCGAGGCCGTCTTCTCGCTCACGGATTTCCATGTGGTGTACGAGCGCGACGGCAAGTCGCTCACCAAGTTCCAGCGCGACATCATAAAGAACTACCGCGCAAAATATCCCCGCGGATTCAGCATAAACGACATCAAATACCCCGAGATACCCAACGACCAGGTCATCCTGCTCAACTACACCTCGGGAACCACGGGTTACTCCAAAGGTGTGATGCTCACGGTGAACAACCTCACGGGCAACGTGGTCTTCGCCATGACGATGGTCAACACCGTGAACGGACAGCACTATTTCCAGAAGGGCGGACGCACGCTGTCGTTCCTGCCGCTGGCACACGCCTACGGTTGCGCGTTCGATTTTCTGGCGCCCCTGGCCGTCGGCGGACACATCACCCTGCTGGGTAAAATCCCGGCGGCGAAAATCCTGCTGGAGGCAATGGCCGTCGTGAAACCCACGATCATCTGCTGCGTGCCGATGATTCTCGAGAAGATCTACCGCAAGCAGGTGCTCCCGATGCTGGAGAAGGGCCCGATGTCGATAGCCATGAAGATTCCGCTGCTCAACTCGGCCATCTATTCGGTGATCCGCAAGAAACTGATGGACGCTTTCGGCGGCAACGTCGGGATTTTCATCGTCGGCGGCGCTCCCATGAATCAGGAGACCGAGTCGTTCCTGATGAAAATAAAATTCCCGATCACCATCGGCTACGGCATGACCGAGTGCGCCCCGCTCATCAGCTTCACCCCCGACAACGAGTTCAAGGCGGGTTCGTGCGGCCGCTACCTGAAAGGGCTGCTCGAGGTGAAGATCGACTCGGCGGACCCGGAGCACGAGGCCGGTGAGATCATCGTCCGCGGCGAACACGTGATGAAGGGATATTACAAGAACGACAAGGACACCCACAAGGTCCTCGACGAAGAGGGATGGCTCCACACGGGCGACATGGGCACGATGGACCCCGACGGCACGCTCTACATCCGCGGACGTTCGAAAACCATGATTCTCTCGGGCAACGGACAGAACATCTACCCCGAGGAGATAGAGGACAAGCTGAACAACATGTACCTCGTACTCGAATCGCTGATACTCGAGGGCGAGAACGGCCGTCTCAAGGCGCTGGTGGTCCCCGATTACGAGCAGGCGGAGAACGAAGGGGTGGACAAACAGGAGCTGCCGCAGATCATGGAAAACAACCTGCAAGAGCTCAACACCCAGCTGGCTGCATACGCACGGGTTGCGGAGATAACGATATACCCCACCGAATTCGAAAAGACCCCCAAACGGAGTATCAAACGCTACTTATACGCACCATCGCTATTGAACAAATAAACGACCCAGGCAGGTAACCACTTGGATTCTCTATCCCAAATTCTTCATAGTCACTTGAATCCAATTTCTAACAAATGAGGCGTCACTAATTAGTTCGGTTACCTGCTTTTTTCAATCCCCGGTTCGGAAGAGCCGGGGTTTTTCGTTACCTTCGGCGTCGTAACGACGCTTTTAGGGGTCGGAAGGTTTTGCCGAACCGGATGCAGTTCGGTTTTGGCCCGGCTGACTTTTTTGCTATCTTTGCCCCATGAAGATTCAGAAAACGCAAGCTATCGGCGAAAACCTGCTCTATGTGATGGTCTGGGCGGCCATCATCCTGGTCCCCGTGCTCAACTCCCAGATGATGTCGGAGATGCACGTCAATCTGGAAAACGTGCTGATCGCCTGGCGCCAGATCGCCCCCTATCTGATCATCTTCCTCATCCACAATGCCGTCATCGCGCCGCGCTATATGCTCCGGCGCAAGTACGGAAAATACCTGCTGAGCAACCTGGCGCTGATTATCAGCGTCTTCTGGCTGGTGCAGGTCTATGAGGACCATCTCTCGGACCACCTCCTCAGACAGGCAGACCCCGAGGCGCTCGACGCCTACCGCAAGGCGTCGTTCTCCAATCTGGAAATGTACTGGAGCGTGGTGCTGGGCTTCTTCATGACCGGCGCCAACACGGGCATCAAACTCATCTATCAGTCGATGCGCGACGAGCAGCAGATGGAGGCGCTCAAACGCCAGAACCTGCAGGCCGAGATGGATTATCTGAAATACCAGATCAACCCGCATTTCTTCATGAACACGCTCAACAACATCCACGCGCTGATCGACATCGACACCGAGTCGGCCAAGAACGCCGTGATCGAGCTCTCGAAGATGATGCGTTACGTGCTCTACGACTCGGGACGCGAGATCATCTCGCTGAACCGCGACATCCAGTTCCTGAAGAATTATATCGAGCTGATGCGCATCCGCTACACCGACGATGTGGACATCCGCGTGGACTATCCCCGCGACCTGCCCGAGCAGGTGTCGATCCCCCCGCTGCTGCTGATCGTGTTCGTCGAGAACGCCTTCAAACACGGCATCAGCTACAACCACCCGTCGTTCATCCACCTGAAGATCGAGTATGCCGACAAGGTGGTCACGGGGACCCTCTCGAACAGCCGCCACACCGCCGCAGGCACCCAGCACGCCGCCGGCATCGGGCTGGAAAACGTCCGCAAACGCCTGGCCCTGATCTACGGCGAAAAGAATTACACGCTCGACATCCGGGAAGACGAGAAAACCTATACCGTAAAACTTGTAATACCGACGCTCAATGCTTAAATGTATCGCCATCGATGACGAGCCGCTGGCTCTGCGTCAGCTGACAAGCTACATCTCGAAGATTCCCTATCTGGAACTCACGGCAACGTTCAACAACGCCCTCGAAGCGCAGCAGATGCTGACCGAACAGGCCGTGGACCTGATTTTCGTGGACATCAACATGCCCGACCTCAGCGGCGTGGAGTTCGTCCGCGGACTGATCGAACGCCCGATGATCATCTTCACGACGGCCTATTCGGAATATGCCGTCGAGGGATTCAAGCTCGATGCCGTGGACTACCTGCTCAAACCCTTCGGGTTCGCCGACTTCAGCCGCGCGGCCGCCAAGGCCAACTCGCTCTACGAACTGCGCCACAACCAGCGCTCGGCCCAGGAGGGCGAATCGGAAGCCGTGCCCAAAGACAAGGAGTACATCTCCGTGAAAGCCGACTACAAGGTTTCGCTGGTGAAGATCTGCGACATCGTCTACCTCGAAAGCGAGGGCGAATACGTGCGCATGCACCTCATCGACGGTTCGACCATCACCACGCTGTTCCGCCTCAAGAACATGGAGACGGCCCTGCCGTCGGAGTCGTTCATGCGCGTGCACCGTTCGTACATCGTCAACCTGCGCATGATAAAAGCCTACGTCAAGGGACGTATTTTCCTGAGCGACACGGAGTACGTGCCGATCGGCGAAAACTACAAGGAGGCGTTTCAGGGATATATCGACAAGAATTTCAAAAATCTGTAAGCGAATTCCGGCTTACAGGCCGGACGGCTCTCCGGAGAGATTCGGGAATCCGTCGAGTTGGACGTACTCCCCATCGCGGCATTCGCAGCAGTAGTGTCGGAGACCGTTGGTGAGGATGATGTAGCGGGCGTTGAGCACCGAATTGTAACGCACGGCCTGCGCGAGCGTCTGCCGCCCGACGGGGATGCCCGGAGCCTTGCACTCGGCCAGCAGCAGCGGCTCGGCACGGTCGTCCACGACCACCACATCGGCCCGCTGGGGCTGTCCGTTGAGCGCCACGGCAAACTCCTGGACCACGCGCATGGGCTGGACCCCGCAGTGCGACACCAGGTAGGCGATCAGGTGCTGCCGCACCCACTCTTCGGGGGTCAGCACGAGGTAGATGCCCCGCAGGGAGTCCCACACCTCCACGCCCGCGCCCCGGCGGCGGGCACGCAGCCGGATGGCAGGAAAATTGAGTTTGGGCAGCTCGGACATCGCAGTATCGAAAAATTTCCGTAACTTTACGGAGGACAAATATACGAACTTATGCGGACTATTCTTTCGACCATAGCGCTTTTTTCCCTCTGCGGGCTCTTCGCCCAGGAGTATGTGCCTTCACACGGACGCGAACTGCCGCGCGGCGAACTGCTCGTCTACCCCTCGGCCGAAGCAGCTGTGGCGGCCGACGGCGGCGACAACCGCTATTTCACACGGCTGACGGAGTGGAACCGGCAGGACAACGTCTATTCGACCGATTTCACCGTCCCCTTCGCCTGGGCCAACCGTCAGGTCCTGTTCCATCTGGGATGGGCTTCGGGCGACTACGAGGTGCGCGTGAACGGCCGTCCGGCAGCCTATAACGCCGACGGCAACACCCCGGCGGAATTCAACCTCACCAAACTGGTGAAAGAGGGCCGGAACTCACTCGAAATCGTCATCGCACAGCCCTCCCCCACAGCACCGCTCGAGAGCTGGAAAGAGGCTCCCCAACCCGCCATCGGAAGGGCTTGGGTGATGAGCCAGCCGACGCTGTACATCCGCGACGTCGTCACCCGCACGCGGCTTGCCGAGGACGGAAGCGGCACGGCGGAGGTGGCCATCGTGCTGAAAAGCAACGCCCTCAATCCGCGCACGTCGCGCATCCACTACGAACTGCTCACCCCGACGGGCGAACGGGCCGCCGCAGGCCACAAGGATTTCACTCTCGACATGCGGCGCGAGGATACGCTGCGTTTCCTGACCCGCATTCCCACGAACATGCTCTGGAGCGCCGAGCTGCCCACGCAATACACGCTGCGGCTCAAAACCCAGCACGAAGGCCGCTATGTCGAGTTCCTCGAATTACGTCCCGGATTCCGCTCGGTGGAGATGCACAACGGCCGGATGTCGGTGAACGGACAGCCCGTGGCACTGCGTGTACGCGAAGTGCCCGCCACGATCAGCGAGAACGAGATTGCCGCACTCCGCGAACAGGGGTACAACACGCTCAAGTTACTGCCGGGCCCCGTACCCGAATCGCTGCTGGATTTTTGCGACATGCAGGGGCTCTATGTGATCGCACAGGCGCCGATCGACACCCGCCGCAGCGGGGATTCGCGCCGCCGGGGCGGGAATCCGTCCAACGCCCCGGAATGGCTCGGGGCCTATCTCGAACGCACGGAGAACAGTTATCATACGACCAAACGCCATCCCTCGGTAGTGGCATTTTCGCTGGCCGTGAAATCGGCCAACGGCATCAACCTCTACGAAAGCTATTTGAATATGAAGCGTTTCGGCGATTCGCGCCCCTTCATCTATCCCGATGCGGGCGGAGAGTGGAACAGCGACAAACTGGCGCTGGAATAACCTCCGAAGCCGAAAAAAGCAAAATTTTAGTGAAATTTTTCCGGCAAAATCTTTGGAGATAAAAAAATTATAGCTACCTTTGCACTCGCAATCGGATAACGATTGATGCCTCTTTAGCTCAGTTGGTAGAGCACGACACTCTTAATGTTGGGGTCCAGGGTTCGAGCCCCTGAGGGGGTACAAAGCGAAAGACTGATAATCAACGATTATCGGTCTTTTTGTTTTTGTGTGCCTGCCTTGTCGTCGGGCATTTTCAGATAAAAAAGGAATATTTCAGAGGGAAGTTCTACATTTTGTTATACACAAGAAACTCGACCGTAAACTATCCACTCACACCCCGGCCCGGACAATCGGCCATTTTTTCCGTGCGGCAATCCTTCGTTGGGAAATAATTAGTATCTTTATTTCCTGAATCTGCACCCGAACCGGGACTGTACACATGATGAATACGAACGAATACCATCCTGCACCGACGGACACGTCTGAAATCGTGCTCCCGGAAGCACTCCAGGAACTCACCGAACAGATGGCCCGCAACGTCCACGAGGTCTGGGCCCAGACCCGCATCGCACAGGGCTGGAGCTATGGCCCCGAACGCAACGACGCCGCAAAAAAACACCCCTGTCTGGTCTCTTACGACGAACTGCCCGAAGCGGAACGCGAATACGACCGTAACACGGCCGTCGAAACCATCCGGCTGATCCTGAAACTCGGATTCAAAATCGAACGGGAATAATCCCGGTCCGAATCCGCGGAGCGATTCCGGATTTAAACGACTATCTTAAACGACAACCGATATGCAGCACACACAGCGTACAACCCGCATCCGATTCGCAGCTGCCTGCGGACTTGCGGTCCTCATTCTGGCATCGGTCTTCCTGCACGTTCCGTGGTGGCAGGCGCTGGCGGCCATAGCCGTTGCTGGCGTCGCCGCTGTCTGGCTCTGGCGCCGACGCCCCTCCTACCGCCGCAACTGGATGGAGTATTTCGACCACATTATCTCGGGCGGCATCCGTTACCAGCTGGTCAGTTTCATCACGATCATCGTGGTCGTGGTCGGACTCTGCATCCTGCTGGCTATCTGGTCCGACTGCTCGATCCTCACCCACGAGGACGGCTGGGGCAAGGCCCGGGGCGTAATCTACCATTTCCTCGACCCAGGCTACCTGAACGACGACGAAACCCCGGCCGTGCAGGGATTCATGCTGCTGATCTCGCTGACGGGCATGGTGCTGCTGGGCGGACTGCTCATCACCACGCTGTCGAACATCGTCGAACGGCGCGTGAGCGGCGTCGAACGGGGATTGGTGACCTATCCCGGCATCCGCGACCACTATGTCGTCATCGGTTACGGCGAAATCGCGGTGTGCCTGCTTCAGAACATCTTCCGCCACGAATCGGAGCGGCTCCCGAAAACCGGGAAACGCCCGGCCGAAAGGCTGCCCAAAATCATCCTGCTGACCAATCAGGACATCCCCTGCGTGCGGGCCCGGATACAGTCGCAGCTGCCGCCCGAACTGGAGCGGAAGGTGATTCTCTACGCGGGAAACATCGAATCCCGGGAGCACCTCGCCAAACTCAACATCGACACGGCCCGCGAGGTTTACATCCTGGGCGAATGCGAGGAGTACGGCCGGGACTCGAAAAATCTGGAGTGTGTGCGGGCTGTCCGGGAGCTGCGCGGCGAGGCGAAAACGCCGCTGAAGGTCAACGTGCAGTTCGACCGTCCGGCGTCCTACTCCATCATCCAGAAACTCGCCCTGCCGCCCGAATTCATCGCCGACGGCGACGGAAAGAACGTCATCTATTTCCGACCCTTCAACTTCTACGAAAATTGGGCGCGGCTGTTGTGGGGCCATTACAAAAAGGCCGATTATGCGGACCTCGATTTCCAACCGCTCGACCGCGACGGACGGCACGTCCACCTCTTCATCGTGGGATTCAACCGCATGGGGCGTGCCCTGCTGCTCGAGGCGCTGCGGCTGTGCCACTACCCCAACTACGACGAGCGGACGGGCGCCAACCGGACCCGCATCACCGTGATCGACAAGGCCATGGACGATCTCCTGCCGCAGTTCCGCTCGCAGTATCCCTATCTGGACCAGATCGGGGACATCGGGATCGAATACGTGACAGGGCGCGTCGAGGACGCCGCCGTGCGGGAGATGATCGCCAGAGCCGCGACCGACGGCCGCGAGCTGGTGACAATCGCCGTCTGCCTGCAGGACCCCGACCTGAGCCTCTCGACGGGCCTCAGCCTCCCCGAAGAGGCCTACTACACCATCGGCCGGAACCCGGAGGGCTGCATCGCCGGGAACAACGACAACGTCCGCATCCTGATCCGGCAGGAACTGCAGCAGGGCATCGGCGAGATTCTCGACGCCGACAAACGCAAATTCAGGCACGTGAAGGTCTTCGGCATGCTCACCGACGGCATCGGCCGCCACCTGCTGGACGAGACCGCCGCCATGTGGGTCAATGCCTACTACGACCTGAAATACGCCCCCAAGGAGGGCAGTCTCAAACGCCCCGTTTACGACGCTTACATGAAATACCTCCGGAAGCAGGAACTGAAAGAGGAGACCGACATCCTCGACCTCGCGGCAATGCCCCGGCACCGGGCGGAGGCCGAACGTGCGGCCCGTCAGCTGTGGTACCTGACCAGCGAGGATTTCCGCTTCTCGAACCGCTATCAGACCGAGATGTACGGCATCTACCAACGCTATGCGGGCAATCCGGCGCTTCAGGAGATGGAACACCGCCGCTGGTGCGCCGACCGCAGCATCATCGGCTACCGGGACACCTGCGCCGAGCGGCTGAAGGACATCGAGTTTTTCAAACTGCATTGGTCGATCGTCCCGTTCAAAGACCTGCCGGAAAAAGAGCAGGACAAGGACCGGGATGTGATCGAAAACATGAAAAAAATCCTCAACCTGGGTCCGGCGACGCTGGATTGACCGGCCCCGCATTCCAAAAATTTACCCGGCGGCTCCTTCGATGGAACCGCCGGGTATGTTTTTCCGGAACCGGGAAACGGCTACTCCACCGCCCGGAACGGGGTTTCGGCATCGCCCGTCCATTCGTACAGGCGGACGGTGCTGCTCTGCTGGTGGGTCTCCTTCGAACGTGCGTTTTCCGAGATGTAGAAATAGCCGCCGCCCAGCGGGCACAGTCCCGTCGAGCCCCATTTGAAATTCCATCCGCCGATGCCGCCGTCCGGGTTTCCGGCCTCCACCAGCGAGAGCACTTCGCCTTCGGTCGGGGTGTCGAAGCCCTGCAAGAATTCCTTGCGGGCGGGCTTGCTGCCGTCGATCACAAAGAGCGACCAGTTCGGATACTGCGGCTTTTTACCCTTGTAGACCGCCGCATAGAGGTTGCCCGAAGCGGGATCGTAAGCCAGGTTCTGAATGCCGTAGGAGGTGTTGCCCGTGCGGACGAAATATTTACGGTCGGGCGCCGCGGGACCGCTCTTGTGCGGGGCGGACTGCAAAAGAGGCTGTTCATAACGCTTCCAATCCTTCGTGTCGTAGGCCAACAGCACCTGATAGTCGTTGTCCGTGCGCAGCGTGTCGCCGTAAATGCCGTAAGCCACATAAAGATAATCGCCGGCCTCCCCGCTGCCGAAGCGGGGTGCGAAGGTCACACCGTCGATACCCGAACAGCCGAAACGGTGGGCGACCGTCCGTCCGCCGTTCACGGCCTCCGCGAAATAGTCGTCGACAGCCTCTTTGACGTAAACGGTCGTCATCACCTGGTCTTTCTCCGCATCCATATCAGGACGCACGATGCGGTCCACGTCGAAAACGGCAATGTAGAATCCGGTCTGGTCCACCCCTTCCGACTCTCCGTCGAGGGTCTTGCGGATGCCCTTGCCAATCGCATCGTCCTTGTATTCGAGCGAGCCGTAGACACGTCCGTCGGCGGGATTCATCGTCAGACAGCCCAGGTGTCCCGTCAGTCCGTCGACGCTGCCGATCAGGTTCCCCGCAAGGTCCATCTTCAGCAGTTTGGTCGTAAAGGAGAAATAGATGTAACCGCGTTCGAGGTCGACGGCAATGCCCTGCACATGGAACGGACCCTGATCGCCCGAAAGGATTGTGCGGGGCAATTTGTCCAGGTCGGGCGCATCCGCACGGTTGCCGCCCGACGGGCAGGCAGTCAGCAGCAGCGGAGCGATCAGAAAGAGAAGCAGACGTTTGAGATTCATCGGTAGTTTTTGTGTTAAGGATGGGTTTATTTTGCTTTTACGCAACAAATATAAATAAAAGTAAAATAAAACGCAATAAAAAGAAAAAATTTACCCGCCGGCCTCGGCGGGTAAATTTTCGGATTCAGACTTTTTCGACGTAGGCTTCGAGAGCTGCAAGGTCGACGGCAAGGGGTTCCGAATGCTGCGGCCTGCGGGTGAGCTCTTCGAGCCGTTCGGGAAGCGGTATCCGGGCCCCGGTCACCGAGACGATGACCTCCCCGAACTTGGCGGGATGGGCCGTCGAAAGGTAGAAGCCGGGCTTGTTGACGGCTATCGACGCGGCATAACCCACGGCGCTGTGCGGATCGGAGACATAGCCATGACGCTCGTACAATTCGTCGATCGTGCGGCGGATGCAGGCGTCGTCGCAGCGGAATCCCTCCAGTTCGCCGCGCAGGGCCTCGGGATCGCCTCCGCAAAGCCACAGCATGCGTTCGAAATTGCTCGGGGCGCCGACATCCATCGCATTGGCCGGAGTCCGCACCGACGGCCGCGTCCGGTAGACGCCCGTGCGGAGGAATTCGGGCACCACGTCGTTGACGTTCGACGCCGCCACGAAGCCCCCGACGGGCAGTCCCATGCGCTGCGCCAGCATTCCTGCGGCCAGGTTGCCGTAGTTGCCGCTCGGCACGACGACGACGGAACGGTCCCCGTCTGCGGCCTGCCGCCACTGGCAATAGCCCCAGAAATAGTAGAACGCCTGGGGAATCCACCGCAGGAGGTTGATCGAATTGGCCGACGTCACGCGCCGCCGTTTGCGGAACGCCGCATCGGCGAAGAGCTCCTTCACCAACCGCTGGCAGTCGTCGAACGTCCCGGCAACCCGCAGCGGATGGATGTTGCCCCCGAGGGCGGTCATCTGACACTCCTGCAGGCGACTGATCTTTCCCTCGGGATAGAGCACCACGACATCGACGCCCGGCACGTTGTAAAAACCGTGTGCCACAGCGCTGCCCGTGTCGCCCGAGGTGGCTGTGAGGATCACCAACCGTTCGTCGGCGGCCCCCAGCAGGCCGATCGCACGACCCATGAATCCCGCGCCGAAATCCTTGAAGGCGCAGGTCGGACCGTGGAACAGTTCCAGCGTGTAGCGTCCGCGTCCCACCCGCCGCAGAGGCACGGGAAAGTCATACAACGTCTCCAGTTCACGCCGCAGGGCCTGCGGATCGAAATCGTCGCCGAAAAAAAGCCCCGCCAGATAGCCCGCCATCGCAGCGTAGGACTCTCCCGCCAGCCGTTCGACCTCGGCCATGTCGGCCTGCGGAATGCGTTCGGGGACGAACAGCCCTCCGTCAGGCGCCAGCCCCATCATTGCGGCCTCGCGGAGCGAACAGCCGCAAGCCCGTTTCGTATCTCTCGTACTGTAAAATTTCATCGTTCCGTCGTTTTATTGTCCCACAACCCGCGCCCCGGCATTCGACACGCGGCCCGCATAGGTGTGGCAGCCGATCTGCCACTCCTGGAAATGCCGTTTCATCTGCGCCGCAATCCGCTGTGCAACCTCGTAATCGGCAGCCAGCGCAAAGACCGACGGTCCCGATCCGGCAATGTTCATCGCCAGCGCACCTTCGGCCAGCACCTGCTCCTTCAGCGCATCGTACCCGGGAATGAATCCCTTGCGGTAGGGCTCCACGACGACGTCGTGCATCGAACGGCCGATCAGCGCCACGTCGCGCAGCGCGAACCCGGCGACCAGTCCCCCGACGTTACCCCACTGCGTGATGGCTTTCGACAGGGAAATCTCGCGCGGCAGGACCTCGCGGGCATCCTTCGTGCTGACCACGATGGCGGGGTGCGCCACGGCGTAAAAGAAATTGTCGGGCACGGGCAGCCGGACGATGTCGAACGGCTCGTATCCGCGCACCAGCACCACGCCGCCCAGCACCGCAGGACCCACATTGTCGGCATGGGGCGTTCCGCCGATCAGCGCCTCGCCCATCATGGCGAATTCCACTAACTCCTTGCCCGAGAAGGGACGGTCCAGCAGTTCGTTGAGTCCGTAGACGGCGGCGGCCGACGAAGCCGCGCTCGACCCGATGCCGCTGCCGGGGGCGATCTTCTTGAGCATCGTGATCTCGATCCGCACGGGGCGTCCGTATGCCGCCAGCATGGCCCGCAGGGCGGGTGTAATAACGTTGTCCTCGATGTTTTCGGGAAGGTTCATCCCGCTCAGGTTGCGGATTTCCAATCCTTCGGCCCCCTCCTCGGCGCCGATTTCCAGCAAATCGCCGACGCCGTCGAGCGTCAGGCCCATCACGTCGAAACCGCAACCCAGATTCGCAACCGTTCCCGGCGCGAAAACCCGAATATATTTCATAACTAAAATTTTGTTGAATTAAACTACCGTGAACTTGATCTGGTTTCCGCTCCGGCAGCCTTGGCCGGAAGTGCATACCGAGTATGCGGACGGATTATTGACTATCGAACCCCCACAGGGGTCGTAGTCGTCGTGGTAGTCGTGGTGGTGGTGAAGATACCGGTATGAACACAACCGACGGGATTGCCGATAAATCCGCAACCTCGTCCAGTCATCGTGATATGCCGTTCAGTAACCATCATCGGCAAATGTAAAACAAATATTTTAAAAATCCAAATCAAAGTAACAATTCGTAAGACCGCTGCCGAAAATACCGAAGGCCCTTTTATATATATAGGAATAGCACAAAAAGGCGCAAAACAACTCCACCGAATCAAAAATGGAAGCTGCGCCAGGTATCCGGACGGCCAAACGGGGACAAAAATGCCCCGCAACCCCATTTCGGAGCCAAAAATCGAGTTTCAGATCGTAAGTAAATGCCGCCCGACACAAACAGATATAAAGCTGAGCGAAAAATATGCTTCCGGACTGTCATAATATTAAATTTTTTTAGGAAATTATTTGTTCAAATAATTTAATATCCATACCTTTGCTTCATAACGAATACGAACAACTGACTATGCTTCATTCGATTATTATCGTCATTACCCTGCACCTCGTGGTCCTTAGAAGATAACGGGAGAAAGGTGGCGTGTATAATTCGATTGAAAAATAAAGCCTTTCTCCTGCCGGGGAAAGGCCTTTTTGTTTCCGGCACGTCCGGAACGCAGACTGAAACCGAAACGGAAAGATGAAACACACACTCAGAAGCGCCGTCACCACGACGGGCCGCCGGATGGCGGGAGCCCGCAGCCTCTGGCGGGCCAACGGCATGCGCGAAGAACAGTTCGGCCGCCCGGTCATCGGCATCGCCAACTCGTTCACCCAGCTCGTGCCGGGCCACGTGCACCTGCACGAAATCGGCCAGTACGTCAAACAGCGAATCGAAGCCCTCGGGTGCTTCGCCGCGGAGTTCAACACCATCGCCATCGACGACGGCATCGCCATGGGCCACGACGGCATGCTCTACTCGCTGCCCTCGCGCGAGATCATCGCCGACAGCGTCGAATACATGGCCAACGCCCACAAGGTCGATGCCCTGGTCTGCATCTCGAACTGCGACAAGATCACCCCCGGGATGCTGATGGCCGCCATGCGGCTCGACATCCCGACGGTCTTCGTCTCGGGCGGCCCGATGGAGGCCGGGAAATTCCGGGGCCGCGGCGTGGACCTGATCGACGCCATGGTCATGGGCGCCGACGACACGTGCAGCGACGACGACATCGCGCAGATCGAACGCTGCGCCTGCCCCGGCTGCGGATCGTGTTCGGGGATGTTCACGGCCAACTCGATGAACTGCCTCACCGAAGCACTGGGACTCTCGCTCCCGGGCAACGGCACGATCGTCGCCACGCACGCCAACCGCCGCCGGCTGTTCGAGGACGCCGCGGCGCTCATCGTCCGCAACGCCGAACGCTACTATTTCATGGACGACGAAACGGTCCTGCCGCGCTCGATCGCCACGAAGGCCGCCTTCGAAAACGCCATGTCGCTGGACATCGCCATGGGCGGCTCGACCAACACGGTGCTGCACCTGCTGGCCGTGGCGCACGAAGCGGGGGTGGATTTCACGATGCAGGACATCGACCGCCTTTCGCGGCAGGTCCCGGTGCTCTGCAAGGTCGCGCCCAACTCCCACTACCACATCCAGGACGTCAACCGCGCCGGCGGCATCTTCGCCATCCTCGGCGAACTCGACCGCGCCGGACTGCTCGACACCTCGGTTCCGCGCGTCGACGGACGCACGCTCGGCGAAGCCATCGCCGCCTGCGACATCCTCTCCCCCACAGCCGCGGATGCGGCCCGCCGCCGTTCGCTGAGCGCCCCGGCAGGCCATTACAGCCGCGAACTCGGCGCCCAGCACTCCTATTACGAGGAACTCGACACCGACCGCGCCGAAGGCTGTATCCGCGACACGGAACACGCCTATTTCCGCGATGGCGGACTGGCCGTGCTGACGGGCAACATCGCCCGGCAGGGCTGCGTCGTGAAGACAGCCGGGGTCGATGAAAAACTCTTCGTCTTCCGCGGCCCGGCCCGGGTCTACGAATCGCAGGAGCAGGCCATGAACGGCATTCTCGCCGACGAGGTGCAGCCGGGCGAGGTGGTCGTCATCCGCTACGAAGGGCCCAAGGGCGGTCCGGGCATGCAGGAGATGCTCTACCCCACGTCGTACCTCAAATCGAAGAAACTCGACAAAGCCTGTGCACTGATTACCGACGGCCGTTTCTCGGGCGGCACCTCGGGACTCTCGATCGGACACGTCTCGCCGGAGGCCGCCTCGGGCGGGGAGATCGCCGTCGTCCGCACGGGCGACGAAATCGAGATCGACATCCCCCGCCGTTCGATCCGCCTCCTGGTCGACGACACCGAAATAGCCGCCCGCATGGCCGCGCAGGGACAGTTCCGTCCGGCAAACCGCGACCGCTGTGTTCCGGCGTCGCTGCGGGCCTATGCCCATTTCGTAAGCTCGGCCGACAAAGGCGCCGTGCGCATCATCGACGAAGAATAAAAAAACAGACCCGCTTATGAATACATCCCGTCCCGAAGAGCAACGCACGGCCTCCGACCCCGTAATCCCGGGATCGAAGGCCCTGATCGAATCGTTCCTCCACGAAGGCGTCACCACCCTTTTCGGCTATCCCGGAGGCGCCATCATCCCCGTTTACGACGCCCTCTACGACTACCGCGACCGTCTGCACCACATCCTCGTCCGCCACGAGCAGGGCGCCGTGCACGCCGCGCAGGGCTATGCCCGCGTCAGCGGACAGGTCGGCGTCTGCCTCGTGACCTCGGGTCCCGGTGCCACGAACACCGTCACGGGTTTGGCCGACGCGCTGATGGACTCCACGCCGCTGGTGCTCGTCACCGGACAGGTCGGCTCCTCGCTGCTGGGCACCGACGCCTTCCAGGAGACCAATTTCGTCGGCATCACACAGGCCGTCACCAAGTGGAACTGTCAGGTCAAGCGCACCGAGGACATCCCCGCGGCCATCGCCAAAGCCTTTTACATCGCCCGCACGGGCCGTCCGGGCCCCGTCGTGGTGGACATCACCAAAGACGCCCAGTGCGGCACGGCGCCCTTCCGCTACGAAAAAATCACCTCCATACGCAGCTACGTCCCCTCGCCCGCTCCCGATGCGGAACGCATAGCCGAGGCGGCCCGGCTGATCGACGCCGCCCGCCGCCCGCTGGTGATGGTGGGGCACGGCGTGACGCTGGGCAACGCCGAAGCCGAACTGCGGGCGTTCCTCGAAAAAAGCGGCATGCCCGCGGCATCGACCCTGCTGGGACTTTCGGCCCTACCGTCCGACGATCCGCAATACGTGGGCATGCTGGGCATGCACGGCAACTACGGTCCCAACATCAAGAACCGGGAGTGCGACCTGCTCGTGGCCGTGGGCATGCGCTTCGACGACCGCGTGACGGGAAGCCCCGCCCATTTCGGCGAGAACGCGAAAATCATCCATCTGGAAATCGACCCCGCGGAGATAGACAAGATCATTCCGGCCGATGTCGCCGTGGTGGGCGACGTGAAACAGGCGCTTCCGATGCTCACCGAGCGTATCCGCAAAGGCGACCACAGCGCTTGGATCGCGGAGTTCCGGGAGTGCGACAAAATCGAATACGAAGCCGTCGTCCGCAAGGCGGTGCATCCCGGCGAGGGACGCATCCGCATGGGCGAGGCGGTCGACGCCGTGGCCCGGGCCTACGACAACGACGCGGTGCTGGTCACCGACGTGGGCCAGCAGCAGATGAACGCCGCACGCTATTTCGGGTTCCGCCGCGGCCGCAGCATGGTGACTTCGGGCGGTCTCGGGACGATGGGCTTCGGGCTTCCGGCGGCCATCGGCGCCAAGCTGGGCGCCCCCGACCGCGAAGTGGTGCTGTTCGCCGGCGACGGCGGCCTGCAGATGACCATCCAGGAGCTGGGAACCATCTGCCAGTCGAAAATCCCCGTGAAAATCGTCCTGCTGAACAACTCGTTCCTGGGCATGGTGCGGCAGTGGCAGGAGCTTTTCTACGACCGCCGCTACTCCTTCACCGAGATGATAAACCCCGATTTTGGGCTCATCGCCCGCGGCAACGGCATCGAATACCGCATGGTCGAACGCCGCGAGGAGCTCGCGGAGGCCGTCGCGGCGATGAAAGCCGCCGAAGGGGCCTTCCTGCTGGAGGTGCGTGTCGAGGGCGAAGAGAACATTTTCCCGATGGTCCCGGCCGGCGCCCCGGTGGCGGACATCCGGTTCGAATAAAACGAAACAGCCGATGGAACAGGAATATATCATCACCGTATTTTCGGAGAACAAAGTGGGCCTGCTGAGCCAGATCACCACGGTCTTCTCCTGCCGCGACGTCAATATCGAAAGCCTCACGACCTCCGAGTCGGCGCTCCCGGGCATCCACAAATTCACGATCGTCGTCCGCACCGACCCCAACCAGATCGACAAACTCGTGCGGCAGGTCGAGAAGAAGATCGACGTGCTGAAAACCTTCGTCTACACCCCCGAGGAGGTCGTGCAGCAGGAGATCGCCCTCTACAAGGTGACCCGCAGCCGGGGCGTCGAACAGCTCGTGCGCAAGCACAATGTCCGCATCCTGGAGATCGACGAAGACTACATCGTCGTCGAAAAGACCGGCCACAAGGCCGACACGCAGGCGCTGTTCCGCCTGCTGCAGCCCTACGGCGTCCAGCAGTTCGTGCGCAGCGGCACGGTGGCCATCATCAAGTCGCGGCGCGAACTGCTGAACGAGTACCTCGAAGAGCTGGACCGCATGAGAAACGCAGAATAATTTTCAAAACATACAACAACTAAAATCACGAAAAACATGGCACAGATCAATTTTGGCGGCGTCGAAGAGAACGTCGTAACCCGCGAGGAGTTCCCCCTGAAAAAAGCCCTCGAAACACTCAAGGACGAAACCATCGCCATCATCGGCTACGGCGTGCAGGGCCCCGGCCAGTCGCTGAACCTCCGCGACAATGGTTTCAACGTCATCGTCGGCCAGCGCGAAGGCTCCAAGAGCTGGGACAAGGCCGTCGCCGACGGCTGGGTGCCGGGCGAGACGCTCTTCGGCATCGAGGAGGCCGCCGAGCGCGGCACGATCATCCAGTATCTGCTGTCCGACGCCGGGCAGATCGCCGTATGGCCCGCCATCAAGAAGCACCTCACCCCGGGCAAGGCGCTCTATTTCTCCCACGGCTTCGGCATCACCTACAAGGAGCGCACGGGCATCGTGCCCCCGGCCGACG